>Ga0214544_1003297_pt1 | contig 33546 bp, 28 predicted proteins | sample CNSS3metaG_FD_160074 | JGI IMG/M metagenome (GOLD analysis project Ga0214544, IMG submission 160074) | Root nodule microbial communities from cowpea collected in UCLA plant growth center, Los Angeles, California, USA - CNSS3 | ecosystem: Host-associated > Plants > Roots > Nodule | place: USA...
ATATATATATATATATATATGAAACTGAATTACTTATAACTGAAGGACCTATCAAGGACTTGATAAAGGCATCTTGCATTAGAACTGACAATATGCTTGTATAAGATCTTTTGCCTAATGAAATAGCAATCTATGTTAACATGTTTGTCCACTAATGAAAGATTGAATTTTAGGTGATATACAAAGCCATTTTATTGTCACAAATAAGTTTCATTGTGTAACCTCCTTAACCTGAGTACTTTAAGCAATTGTTTCAGTCAGATAATTTCATAGGTGGCAGAAGTCATTGCTCAATATTTTTCTTTGACACTTAACCTTGCAACTTGCATGTATGCTCTTTTTTTTTTTTTTTTTTCTTTTATTTTGCGTTTCCAGTGGATCAAATTTGGCCAAACTATGATTCTGGTTCCTTGTCTGATTTTTCTTGTTTCAGTTTGGTCCCTTGAGTTTAAAAAGTTTCACTTTGGTTTCTCAAAGTGTTATCATTAGATAAATATGGTCCTTTTTTCAGGTTTATACACTAATGTTAATTTTAGTTGACATAGCAAATGTCCATGTGACAGTGACATCTCTCACTGTCACAGTTTGTCACATGTCATCAAGTTAACCAAATTAGTGTGGTAACTAAGGACCAATTTGGTTAAAAAAGATATTTTAAGGAACCGAACTGGAGCCTTTTAAATTTAAGAGATCAAACTGAAATAAAAAATTCAGACAAGGAGCCAAAATCATATTTTGGTCATCTAATTTATCTCTAATTAAAATGCTACACCCAAAGTGCTTGACAACTCTTTTATGACATGACACATGTCTTCATACTAGAGGCATTCTCCTATAACTCTCTTATTATACTTTTAAAATTCAAATTACTACATATCAGTTTGAGAAATTGAGTTATTACACTATTTACAATTTCCCAAATTGCAAATAGTGCAGTAAGTCAATTTCCCAATTGGTTTTCTTTACTTCCCCAGATCAGCAAGAAAAAGATGAACAAAAGTTCTCAAAAAACCGAAGGAAGACTACAGCTGGATGAGTTGTGCTAATTAACTTGGAAGATCAATGACCTTCAGGGGCTGCCCAACTTCTTCTTTCAGCCAAGAATGGACATAATACTCCTACTTTCCCTCTCCAAAACTCATTGAGCCAAAAGTGAGGAAAAAGGCCTGTCATGGTTTAGTTAAGAAAAAAATGATATTTAAGGGAGAAAGCTTTGACTACTGTGTATTGACACACACACACACACACACACTTTATTGAAGGACACAACTCATTTTAACCAAATATTGGGCGATGACAATCACGAGGTTTTGGTAAATTTGGTAAAGGTGTTTGGTGTGGAGAGCAATGCTCCCAAACAAATCCCCATCTTTCATGAAAATGAAAAATCTGCTTTAGCACAGCTGCCCACCGATCTTATTCCACTTGGAATAATCATTTTTAAATTTGTCCTTCACAAGAAGGTGGTCAACATCACCAAGAAATGTTTAATGTTGGATGCCCAAGTTGCTCCCATGCATCCTTTCACTTGAGAGGAGAGTAATAGTTGGGGAAAATGAGAGTATCAAACTGGGAGGGATGAACCTCCATGCACTGTTGGAGGCTTCTAGTCACAACTGTGGTGAGAGAGAAACAACAAACAGAAACAAAGCGAGTGTGATGTTTGTTTGTCTTGAAAAATAGGGGGTTGGCCAGTGTTGAGATTGCACTCTTGATCTTGGGGTCAATGACCAGAAAAGTAGTATGAAAAGTGGGTGAACAGTGATGGAACACTGGAAAGGAGAGAAAGTAATGGTTGGAAATAGAAACACGACCAAAAAAAAGAGATGGGAAATAGTAGAAACATGTTTCTTAGAAAAACAGTTTCCCTAATCGGTAGTGGCCCCAATCACTGGTTGTTCAGGAATTAAGGTTGTCTAGCATGATGAATTCCGTGTACCTGATACACTAACACAATGGAGGCTATTATGCAATGGGTGTCATAAATACAAAAACTACAGTTATGTTAGTTATCATGATTACATAATAAGATATATCCACTTAATTACCCTATTTACATTATTTCTGACATTTTTATACTTATGTATTTATTTTGTGTGCCTACATATTATAAAACATACTTGTGTTTATTCAGTTGACCTACTCACTGCCTAATCTGTTCATATTTAATACTGACAGGCTAGTCTCTGGATAATAATCTTCAGTTATGTTGGAAATTATTTCTGGACTCATTATTTTTTCACAGTTCTTGGTGCATCTTATACCTTCCCATCATGGAAAATGAACAATGTAAGCCAAAGACCAATGAATTATCTCTTAGTGTGACCACATATTCGTTATTGAATTGCCCTATTTGGTGGTTGCAGGTACCGCACACAACATTCCTGCTCACTCATGTTTGCTTCCTGTTTTATCACGTTTCATCGAACATGACACTGCGTCGGTTACGACATTTTATTGCTGATTTGCCTGAAAAAATTCAATGGGCTACCGAAGCTGCATGGATTCTCGCGCTTGCTTATTTTATAGCCTACCTGGAGACCGTGGCTATCTCTAATGTACGCTGTAATTAAACATTCTGCTGTTTTCTTTTCTCAGACTTTGTTTAATCATGCATTTTCAATATTTTCTTGGAATGCAATTCTTAATTTTGTGGTATCAAAGTATTTGAATTTGTGTTAATCATTGCTATTCAAGTTTATCTGACATCTTATCTATAAAATATGTAGTCGTGAAACCTAACCCTTGACAATTTGAGTTTCAATATCGTTGTACAATGCAAGGAATATGCCATTTGGTACAAAGTTCTCTTACTTCTTTAGATCATGGCTCCATCTCCGCATTTGTTAGGCAAACCGTATATTTCTTTTGTCCTGCATTGTTTTTTAAATTGAGATTTCCCTATCTTCATGTAGATATTCTGGTTTCCCTTCCCAAAATATCCTGAACTGTTCTTTTACATATTTGTTACATATTTTGCACTTATCTTTTGACACAAGAAAACCCTTTTACTACTATGCAGGATTGGCTATATGAATCAAATAAAGATATTATCTTTTGGTATCTCAAGATATTTTGGTAGTCATGATTAGTGAATTGTTTTGAATATTTGTGTTGTTTGTACTATTTGTTGGAAATCCCACATCACCAAATTATAATATATAAGTGGATACAAACTTCATTTTATAAGTTAATTTTGTAAGATTGAGATATAGTCTACTTTCAAAGTCTATTTTAACAAAGTTTGTTGAACCTATTGTATCATCCAAATTATAGCATATAAATAAGTGCAAACCTTACTTCACATACTAATTTTGGGAGATTGTTAGGCTTTTGAGACATAATGGCATTTAGATATTCCTTACTTTTTGTTGTTCAAGTTTTCCAAGGTTATATTTATTATGACAATCATCCCTAAGCCTGAATTTCTTATTAGATTTTGAAAGTGTGTATATGCAATTTTTTGGAATCTGCACTAGTTAATTTAGAAATTCTATATTCAGGATCTTACTCTATATTTAACTTTTGCATTGTTTTATTTTCCAATTACTTTCTTTTCATTTTCTTTCTTTCTCTTTTCTTTACTGCTTTTTTTCTGTGTTACATATTTGTTAACTTAAATTCTCTTGCTTTTTTTGTGCCCTGGAACCTCCACTGCTTAGATTTATCGGTGGTACCACCTTACACATTTCTTCTATATTTCTTTTCTTTTCTTTTAAATTAGAATTTCCGTATTTTTTTTCCTTGTCTTAAAGATGATACATATTGATATCCTGTCTTTTGACAACCCAAGATTCAGTATTAGTGACAGTGAGCGTGGCACACAAGAAATACTGATATGCTTAAGATTAATATTTGTATTCTGACCCTGTAAGGTTTATAATTCTAGATGCACTTATAAATGGCTTTAGCTATAAGGTCTTTCTTTTTGTTATACTTTTCCTCCTCAGATGTCATATGATAATGTGTCTACATCTTTGTGAAATTTGATGCTTTCACCCAGATGACAAGTTTCCTAGTTTTCTATCGTTCTCTTCTTAATGCTCAATACTAGTCACAATACAAATACATATACATCTTTCAACGTATGTCTATGAAACGTATCATCCTGCAGTTGACCTGCAATATGAAATGCAGATTTTAGAGAATAACGTTTTCAATTGGATGTATGCAGTTCCCTTATTATGAATTTGTGGATCGTGACACTATGTATAAAGTTGGGTGTCTGTTTTATGCCATATACTTCATTGTGAGCTTCCCAATGTTTTTAAGGTAAGTCATTACTCCCTCTCCTCCCTCTTATCTGTCTTTTATTGAGAAATCAATAAATAATTATATAATTGAAACAAAAGAGTGATCAATGTGGATTTGAACACATAAAATGCAAGATAAACAATCTTTCAAAAATCCAACAACTAAAAAGGAAAGAAGGGAGTAGCTAGAAGTTGTTTGAGTTACCTCATTCCACGTTTGAAATTGTTTTGAATATGTACCTCTTTGCTTCTCTAAAAAGGAGTTGTTGCATACCCTACAACATAAAGGTGGAACGTGTGTATGTTGTACTGATTTCATTGATGATAAATGTTGTAAATATGCAGGATAGATGAAAAACCTGGTGATAAATGGGACTTGCCTAGAGTGGCTGTTGACGCTTTAGGTGCTGCAATGTTGGTCACAATAATACTTGATTTGTGGCGCATCTTTTTGGGACCTATTGTTCTGATCCCAGATGCAAAACAGTGTCCTCAAGTAGGATTACCTTGGTTCACAGGACATGCCAATCTCACATGAGAGTTATTGTAGATTGTCGTGTGGAGAATGTGCTGAAAAAATCAGACTTGGACAGTGCTCACACTGCCAAACTTCTGATTAGTTCTTTTAGTCTTTGTAGTGCTTTTTCATGTTCCCTTCAGCTGTAGACAAAGACAGGTGACTAAACAGTGTTCATTTTAATTAATGAAGACTCGGTTCTTTGGACACTGTTTTTCATGTTCTATGTTCTGTGCTGTTCTTTTTTGGTATTTTGTATGTACACTTTCATATAAAATGAGGCTTTAGTGTGTGAAAGAAAAAATGAAATCTGTAATCTAGCTGAAAATGACTGTAAAATGGAGTTTTCTCTCAAGTTCTTTTGTACCACAATGGTGAGTATGGGTGGGATTGAGTTTTGTGAAATTTGATTCTAATGTTGTTTATTAGTTTAAGGTTGGAGTCTGTTTTATTTATTTATATTATATAAGGTTGTTTTTGTAAAATTTGATTAATCTTTATATGGATTGGTTTAATTTAAAACTTACTTTAATACTTTTAAGAAGGACCTCTTTTCTTAAGTTAATGGATCCAACATTTATCGGTAAACCAACATGTTTGAGTTTTTATATATATTAACTACTTTATAATGTTAAAACATTACAATAAAATTTATTTATTTATTTGAATATATTAACTACTTTATAATGTTCGTGATCGTCAGGTGGTTTGCAACACCATTTCGTCTGGTAATGCTTAGGTTGCGCTAGGCGATAGTGCAATGGTAATTTGCATTTGTGAAATGTTTTGCATGATTTGGTGTGATGGTTTGGGTATAAGATTATGCTTGGATTCTTTTACGAGCGAGAGGTTTGTAATGGAGTTGGAAACGCGTGATTAATACAAACAGTGAGGTTCATATTGGATGTACTCCTGTGGGGATACGAGCGTGATAAAGTTCTCAGAAGGGGTTTTGGATTAAGTGAAAATGATTTGGGTGAGGATTTATGATATGTCTTTAATACTTGTTAGTTTCATTGAGTTCACCCTTTCTATTTGTGTGACTTGTTTGAATTGCAGGTGATGTTGTTGATGCATAGGGCTGAAGTGAGGGCTAGCTATGGGGATTGATCTAAAGAAAAATATTTCTTTTATCATGTATTTGTTTTAATTATGGTTGTAGACTTTGGAACTTGTAATAGTTAAGTCGAATTTTGGATTTGATTTTGGCGCGTTAATAAATTTCCAAATTTTTTCTCGCATTTTGTAAATAAAATCAGACGATTGAACTTATATGAAATTATAAATCTTTTAATCAAGTGACATTCGTTAGAGATGTTACATTTCGTATAAGAGCAATGATTTTCAAAAGATTTTTTAACCTTGGGAGTGAGCTTGTTGCGTTTTGGTTGTGAAATTTTGTATGTGTGATTTGATTGTTGAGTCTCTTCGAATGAGTCTTTTGTGCTGTGTTGACTGATAGTATGTGTTGGGGTGCGAGTTGGTATTCTCGATACCAGCATCTAGGCAGGTTCCAACCAATTTAGGTTGTGTTGGATGCTTTATTGAAATGGTAGGCCGCAGGTTCCAGGTGAATCTCACAGGCTTGTTTTTGGAGGGAATGGGTATGAACTAGAAGTATTAAGAATAGAAAATGTCTTGGTAGAGTGATGAGGGTGCACACTCATGATTATATCATAGATTGTTTTCCTTTCTTAATTCTAAAGGTTTTGGGAAAAGAAAGTAGAGTTATAGTTGAGTTTGTCTGTTATACCTGTTTGTGTTATGTTGCGCCTCTATGGTTTGTGTTCGTTGTCTGAAGTGACAAGGAATACAGATTCAAGGTCAAACATGACTTGCTTACCTTTCCAAGGGTTGGGTAAGGCCTTTAAGACCATCTCTTGTTCGAAGATGTGAATATGCAAAAGGTTGTGTATCGGTGGACAAGGAAAGTTAAGTTTTGGTTTAATGGGTGAAAAATGGCGTCAAAGGTTAGAACCAATGTGTTAGACTGAGGGACCTTCAAGAACAGACTCTTGGGACAAATACCACAAGTTTTGCAAGAGGAGTGGAGTTCAAAGGTTAGATTAAGGAGAGGTATCAATGCATGTTTGTACAACAAAGATGAGAAGTCAAATTGGTACTACATCCCAGCACAGAACACATGATGACACAAAGAAACTACTGTGGTGATAAGGACAAAATAAAATCTTATAAAAATAATCAATAAGTAACTAAATGAGGAACTGTACCATTAGGCTTAGTTTAATTTAACCTAAAAACAATTATAACTTCTCCTCTACAAATAGCAAAGCAGACAATGAAAGAAAGGGAGAAAAAGAATTGGAGAAGAGGTAGTGGTGAACAAAGGGTCCAGTAAAAAACAAAAGAAAAGAGAAGACAAAAGAAAGTGAGGGCACATAGTAGCAAAGGAGAAAAAAAATTATATATCATCAAAGTCTCAATCAACCCTGGTGCATTTTCCATAAGAACTAAGGTAAGGGGAGGAGACATTTATCATTTTATCCTTTTACTTTTATTATCTTTTTATCTCTTCATAATTATTTTTATTTTTATATTTACTTTAAGTGAGGTGTCCTTAATCTCATTCTAACTTTTATTTAGTTCTCATTCTTATTTATTTATTTATATTCATCTCCAATTATGCACTAGTCCTATTTATTCAATTTATATTTACCCTCTTTTATTTATTTATATTTATCTCCACTCATGTACTGGTCCTTTTTATTTATTATATTTATTTTTAGTTATGCACTCATCATATTTATTTATTTATACAATTATATGATTCAATATCAAAATAAAAGTTATGATAAATAAAAATTTGATTTTTGTAGTTGGAGGTATAACCTTGGGGATTTAAATGAGTAGTTAGTACTCAAGATGAGATGTTCTTGAGTTACTTTGTTGGCCATAATGAGACTCAATTATCCTGACTAGTTACTACAAAATTAATCAAAATCTTTATTAATGAAATAAAGATCCAAGTTTTATGGACTAAAATGAGTTTTCATTTTATTTTATTTATTTTATTAAGACATGTTATATTTTTATTCTCACTTCCTTATTTTATGGTTGTGTATTAAAAAAATATATTATAATCTCATCGTAGATGACTGCCCCTAACATGCCTGACCCATTCTTTGCGGATATAGTAGCAGTATTTTCTGGAAACGCATGGGAAACTAATGCAGTAAATAATTCAGTAAATCTTCAAGGAAGTGGAAATTCTACTATCACATTCCTAAATGCTCCAAATGCACCAGTTATCTTGAAAGGACATATTGGAGTCACTTTTTATTTACCCCCAATAGTCCAAGTGAATCCTATCCATAACATTTTTCCTCCACATGTTTAAAGGTTAACCTACGAGGGGGAAACTGTAAATAAATAATATTTCTTCCTCTTCTAGTGTAGAAAATATAATATGTACCAAATGATGTAAATTTAAGACGTATACAGTACTAGAAGATATATAAATATATGTATATGTGAATATTTTAATTATATGATATGTTATTGTAAAATTATGTGTTAAATATTTTTTATAAGTATAATATAGAATATAATATATATATATATATATATATATATATATATATATATTAAAAAGAATAATAAAATAAAATTTGGTCGTCACATTATATGGTATCATAGGATTTTTTTAATGTACTAATTCATACAATTCCAGATGGCGAACAATAGGAGGAACAATGAGTTGGCTAAAGCAGTATAAGCTATTAGAGATATGGCTACAACTCTATTAAGAAATCAAAGTCCCGAAGAAAACCATGAATCACAAGGTTTAGCCGAATTTAGGAGAAACAAACCCCCACAATTTTCTAGAGGATATGATCCAGAAAAAGCTGAATTATGGATTAAAGAGATGAAGAAAATATTTTGAGTTATGAATTGTGCTGACAACCAAAAGGTGAATTATGATGTATTTATGCTGATAGGAGAAGCTTAATATTGGTGGGATAGTACCAGGATATTACTTGAAGGATGGAGAATAATTATTACTTGGGAAGTATTTAGAATAAGGCTTTTAGAAAAATATTTCCCAAATGATGTGAGGAGAGCAAAAGAAATAGAGTTCATGCAATTGAAGCAAGTAAGTATTATAGTAGGAGGATATGCATCCAAGTTTGAAGAATTAGGAAAATACTCTACTTTCTTTTATCACCCAGAAGAAAGGATGAAATGTATAAAATTTGAAAATGGACTTAGGCCTGAATTAAGAAAAGTAGTAGGAATACTGGAAATTTATGATTTTCTTACACTTATTCACAAGTGTAGATTTTTGGAAGATTTTGAGAACAATCAAAACAACAAACCAAAATATTTTGGACCTTAGAAAAATATAAATAAACACAATGTGGGAAAACCTTATAATCGCTTCAATGGAGGTCCCAATTCAGCCAATCTGCATCAGGAAATTCTAATGGGTTTGTATATAATCATATCAGATGCTTTAAATGCGGACAAGGTCATCATGCTAAAGATTGTCATCTTAAGAGACCAATCTGTTTTAAGTGTGGAAAACCTGGTCATATATCCTTTGACTGTGGACAATAGAAGCCACATTTCAATTCTGCTACAACCAATGCAAGACCAACCACAACGGGAAGAGTCTACACCATGACTGGAGTTAAAGCCGCTGAAAACTACGATCTAATTGAAGGTACGTGTTTTGTTAAAGGTAAAACTTTAAATGTACTATATGACTCAGGTGCAACTTATTCATTCATTTTCAATTATTGTGTTCAACATCTTAATATGTCGGTCTTTTTTCTAAAAACTAGTTTGGTTGTTTCAACTCCCACAAATGACTCAGTAATTACCAATAAAGTTTGTTTAGATTGTTCATTGTTCATTGAGAATAGAAAATTCCTTGTAAATTTAGTATGTCTACCTTTATCTCAATTAGATGTTATCTTTCAATCAAGTCCTTTTGAATTGTGTTGAGAAATTAGTAATATTTCCAAACTTTGAGAATCTTTTGAAATCACCTACCAATTCAAAAGGTGAGCCTTTAATGAATGAAATTCAAGGGTACTTGTTATTATCTTCTATGGAAATAAAAGAGGAAATTGAGTTGAAAAATATAACAGTTGTTCAAAAATTTTCTAAAGTCTTTACCAATGATATTCCTCGTTTACCACCCAACAGAGAAATTGAATTTTCAATAAATTTGGTGCCTGGAACTGGACCAATATCTATAGCACCATATAGGATGTTACCCTCTGAATTAACAGAACTGAAAAAACAATTGGAAGAGTTACTTGAAAAACAGTTCATTCATCCTAGTGTGTCACCTTGGAGAGCCCTATTTTTGCTAGTTAAGAAGAAAGATGGAAGTTTTAGGTTGTGTATAGATTACCATCAATTAAATAAATTTACTATAAAGAATAAATATCCTCTTCCTAGAATAGATGGCTTGATGGACCAATTGCGAGGAGCCTTTATATTTTCTAAGATGGATTTGAGGTAAGGATATCATCAAATTACAGTAAAAGCGGAAGACATACAAAAAACTGCTTTTAGAACTAAGTATGATCATTATGAGTATCAAGTAATGTCTTTTTGTGTGATCAATGCTCTTGTAATATTTATGGATTATATGAATAGAATCTTCCATCCATTTTTAGATTAATTTGTGATTGTTTTTATAGATGATATTCTTATTTATTCTAAGACTCTTAAGGAGCATGAGTAACACCTTCGAATTGTCTTGCAAATCTTGAAAGAAAAGAAATTGTATGCGAAATTATCTAAGTGTGAATTATGGTTAGAGGAAGTGAAATTCTTAGGTCATGTAATTTCCAAAGAGGGAGTGTTAGTGGGTCCGACCAAAGTAGAAGCAGTTTTACAATGGGAACCACAAAAAAACAGTGACTAAGATTCACAATTTTCTCGGTTTGGTAGGATATTATAGAAGGTTCATTGAGGGATTTTCTAAAATAGCTATGCCTTTAACCCAACTCACCAAAAAGGGCCAAGCTTTTTGTGTGGACAGAAAAATGTGAGAATAGTTTTCAAGAACTCAAGAAAAGATTAACCACTTCTCCTGTTTTAGCATTACTTAATCCTACTTGACACTTTGTTATATTTTGTGATGTTTCCAAAATGGGATTAGGTTCTGTTCTTATGCAAGATAAAGGGTAGTGGCATATTCTTCTAGACAACTAAGAACACATGAGTAAAATTATCCAACCTATGATCTGGAACTAGCTGTCATTGTTTTTGCACTTAAGATATGGAGACATTACGTCTATGGTGGTAAGTTTGAAGTTTTTAGTGATCATAAGAGTCTCAAATACTTGTTTGACCAAAAGGAATTAAATATGAGACAAAAGAGATAGATGAAATTCCTAAAAGATTATGATTTTGAATTACATTACCATATAAGAAAGGAAAACGTAGTGGTAGATGCTTTAAGCAGAAAATCTTTACATATCTCCTCACTCATGATTCATGAAAGGAATTTGTTGGAATAACTTAGAGATATGAATTTGTCGGTCACCCTAAGCCATGATAAAATATAATTAAACTCCATTCAGATCACTAGCAATTTGCAAAAACAAATCCATGAGGCACAAGAAAATGATGATTTCATTCAAAAGAAAAAGAAATTGATAGGTTAAAGGGATAGAGAGAATTTTGGCATGGATAAGATAAGAACTTTGAGATTTAAGGATAGGATGTGTGTACCCAACAATGAAGAAATTAAGAAAATGATTCTAAAGGAAGCACATAAAAGCAAATTAAGCATACATCCGACCAAAAAAAAAAAATGTATCAAGATCTCAAGAAAATATATTGGTGGCCTAAAATGAAAAGGGAAGTGACACAATATGTAGCAAAATGTCTAGTTTGTTAAAAAGCTAAGATAAAACACCAAAAGCCATCAAGAATGCTACAATCCTTAGATATATCTGAACGGAAATGGGATAGTATAACAATGGATTTTGTAGTTGGCATTCCATGAACCATTAAAAAATTTGATTCCATATGGGTTATCGTGGATAGGTTAACAAAGTTTGCTCACTTCTTACCCATTAACATTAGGTATTCATTGGAAAAATTGACTGAATTATACATAAGAAAAATTGTGAGATTGCATGGAGTTCCAATAAGTATTGTATCTGATAGGGGTCCTAGATTTACTTCTATGTTCTGGGGAAATTTACATTAGGCCTTAGGGACTAAACTTCAGCTTAGCTCAGCATATCATCCACAAATTGATGGACAATCAGAGAAAACCATCCAATCTTTGGAAGATTTGCTGAGAGCTTGTGTGTTAGAAGATTATGGTAGTTGGGATCAATGCTTGCCTTTGATTGAGTTCACCTATAACAATAGTTTTCATTCTAGCATAGGTATGACACCCTATGAGGAATTATATGGGAGAAAATGTAGAACACCTTTGTGTTGGTTTGAGACCGGTGAAAATTTAGTATTAGATCCTAACATGATTCAACAAACAACAGAGAAAATCAAAATGATTAGGGACAAAATGAGAGCAACTCAAAGTAGACAAAAAAGTTATGCTGACAAGAAAAGATGACCTCTTGAATTTTAAGAAGGTGATCATGTATTCCTGAAAGTAACACCAACCACTAGAATTGGTAGAGTGATGAAATCAAAGAAACTCATTTCCTAGTTCATTGGTCCCTACCAAATTCTTAGAAAAATAGGTCATGTTGCTTACCAAATTTGTTTACCCCCTTTCCTTTCCAACCTTCATAATGTCTTTCATGTGTCTCAATTAAGAAAGTATATTTCTGATCCAACTCATGTGATAAGACCTGATACAGTACAATCAAAGAATAACCTTACATTTGATGCAATGTCTGTACAAATTATGGACAAGAAGGTCAAAGAACTGAAAGGCAGACAGATCCCTCTAGTGAAAGTCATTTGGAATGAAGATAATGGAGATATTACATGGAATTAGAAGAGAAAATAAGAGACCTTTACCCTCATTTATTTTAGTGAAATATATATATATATATATATATATATATATATATATATATATATATATATATATAATAAGTAAATAAATTTCGAGGACAAAATTTTTGTACCTATAGAAAAAATGTAAAATCTAAAAATTTATACCATAATGTTTTCAATATGTTAACACCTAAAATTTATAATAATTACTTTTTATGTTTGTATTGTATCTAATCTAATAAACTATGAACATATAAATATATATAAAGATTATAAAAATGTATAGGATAAAAACAAATCGTTAAATAATTATAATAAAATAATTTTATTAATTATAAAACTATATATATATATATATATATATATATATATATATAATAGATAATATTGATGGCGGAATCTTAATAGATAACTATATTAAATGTAAGAGTATGGATGTTGTATTTAGGTACATATAAATCATTATTGATTTTATTAAAAAAAAAGCTAATCATTATTAACGTAAAAGCACAAAACACATGATGACACAAAGAAACTACTATAGTGATAAGGAGAAGATAAAATATCTTTCAAAAATAATCTATAAGTAACTAAATGAAGAACTATAAATAGCAAACAGACGATGAAAGAAATGGAGAAAAAGAATTGGAAAAGAGGTAGTGGTGCACAAAGGGTCTAGAAAAAAGAAAAGAGAAGAGAAGAAGATAAGAGAAAGTGAGGGCACGTAGTAGCAAAGGAGAAAAAAAATTATATATCATCAAAATCTCAATACAACCCTAGTGCATTTTCCACAATCATTAAGATAAGGAGAAAAGATATTTATCATTTTATCTTTTTACTTTTATTATATTTTTATCTCTTCATAATTATTTTTATTTTTGTATTTACTTTAAGTGAGGTGTCCCTAACCTCATTCAAATTTATATTTAGTTCTCATTCTTATTTATTTATTTATATTCATCTCTAGTTATACACTAGTCCTATTTATTCAATTTACATTTACATTCTTTTATTTATTTATATTTATCTCTAGCCACTTACTAGTCCTTTTTATTTATTATATTTATTTTTGGTTAGGCACTGATCCTTTTTATTTATTTATACAATTATATGATTCAATATCAAAATAAAAGTTATGATAAATAAAAATTTGATTTTTGTAGTTGGAGGTATAACCTTGAGGATTTAAATGAGTAGTTAGTACTCAAGATGAGATGTTCTTGAGTTACTTTGTTGGCCATAATGAGACTCAATTATCCTGACTAGTTACTACAAAATTAATCAAAATATTTATTAATGAAATAAATATCCAAGTTTTATGGACTAAAATGAGTTTTCATTTCATTTTATTTATTTTATTAAGACATGTTATATTTTTATTCTCACTTCCCTATTTTATGGTTGTGTATAAAAAAATATATTATATTCTCATCGTAGATGGCTGCCCCTAACATGCCCGACCCGTTCCTTGCGGATATAGTAGCAGTATTTTCAGGAAACACATGACAAACTAATGCGGCAAATAATTCAATAACATTTTAAGGAACTGGAAATTCTACTATCACATTCCTAAATGCTTCAAATGCACCGGTTATCTTGGAAGGACATATTGAAGTCACTTTTTATTTACCCCCAATAGTCCAAGTGAATCCTATCCATAACATTTTTCCTCCACATGTTTAAAGGTTAACCTACGAGGGAAAAACTGTAAATAAATAATATTTCTTCCTTTTCTAGTGTAGAAAATATAATATGTACCAAATGATGTAAATTTAATATGCATACAATACTGTAAGATATATAAAGATATGTATATGTGAATAGTTTAATTATGTTATATGTTATTGTAAAATAATAAAATAAAATTTGGTCATCACACATGGTAAGCGGCTCAGTGAGTTCTAATGGTCGCTTACTATTAACTAAGAGATTCTTCAGTACAGGGTAAACGACTAAGTGAGTACTAATGGCCGCTTACTGTTAATTAAGGGATTCTTCAGTACATGGTAAGCAGCTCAGTGAGTTCTAATGGTCGCTTACTATTAACTAAGGGATTCTTCAATACAGGGTAAGTGGCTTAGTGAGTACTATTGGCCACTTACTGCTAACTAAGGGATTCTTTAGTACAGGGTAAGCGACGACTTAGTGAGTACTAATGGTCGTTTACTGTTAAGTAAGGGATTTTTCAGCATAGGTTAAGCGACTCAATGAGTTCTAATGGTCACTTACTATTAACTAATGGATTCTTCAATTTAGGGTAAATGACTCAGTGATACTAATGGTCGCTTATTGTTAACTAAGGGATTTTTCAATACAGGGTAAGCGACTCAGTAGATACTAATGGTTGCTTACTACTAACTAAGGGATTCTTCAGTACAGGGTAAGCGGCTCGGTATAAGGTAAGCGATTTGGGGGTGATGATGTTGTTTATTGTGTTGATGGATTCTTTGGCACATAGTAGGCGACATAATGAGCTCTTTATGACAGTGTACTGTGTATATTTGTACCTGATTCATGGTATGGTTGGGACAATAAAAGGTAAGTCATAAATTTAGTTTTAAATAACAATATTAAAAGTCAATTAAAAATTATTAATTAATTTAATAGTAATTGTTATAACTAAATATCATAATACAATTGATTTTATATAAATTTTTCTTTATTACATTTTTTAAAAACACAATAAATATTGGATAACATACATTTTTCAAATTGATAATAATAATATTAATAATATAATTAGTTCAAAAATATAACTTACATTGTTATATTATTAATTCATACAATATTTTCATTCCGTTTTAAAAGCTTTTTCATTATATTTAAAAATATAATTTAAAATATGATAGTGTTTTAATAAAATATAGATATGGATTTGAAATTAGTTTTAAAAATATTTAAGAATTTGAATAGTTTTTTCGAAGAATTTATCTAAAATATATATTGCAACTTAATCTTATTCGAAATTATTAATTTTTCAAAATTAATTGAAAAACATAGTTAAAATTGATATATTTTCCATTAGATATATTTTGAAATTAATTGAAAATACCACATTTAAAAGAATAATTTTCTCGTACCAAATTTATTCTTCAGTTAAAATCATTTAGATTTAAAACATTCATAAAATAATATTTCAAAACTTTAAAAATATTGTGCAGAATTTCAAAAATTCAGTTATTTAAATTCACATCCTTACATAATATCTACCATTAAAGAAAAAAAATGATATATCATTATATATATATATATATATATATATATATATATATAAGGCTCAATTAATTTCTATTTTTATTTTTAAAAGTTGTCCCTAATCAGTTGGGCCTAAACATTGGCCCATAGGGTGCCAAGGCCCCTAAAGCATCAGGTCCCTCATTTTGTCCTCGCTTGCCAAAATCAGTGCTCTCACTCTTCCATTTTCTCTTCACAGAAGCTCTACTAGGGTTTAGGTCTTACCCTTCTTCGCGTTAGCTCAACTCCATTCTTCAGTCCACGTAAGTTGATTCTCCATCGTACCTTTTTCATTCCCAACTCTGTCATCATGATTCTAACTAGGGTTCACCATGGTAACCCATTTTGAATCTATTCCACTGTTTTAGAGCTCGTGAATCTGCTCTGTGGTCGGTAGTACTCACTTGCTTGGGTGTCGGGATATTTTGCTAGCTTTTTCCAAGTAAGGGATATTTTGCCAATTTTTGGTCTATTTGTATGGCTATGATGCTTGAATGAGGCTGTTGATCGATTAAAAATATATGGTGTGCGAGTATGTTTGATTGATGTGGCACTACTCTTTTTTTCAACACTGCACACTTTTCGTAAAATGAAGGTTTCTACTTCGTTAACTGTTGGATCGAGCTGATATTTTAATTGCTGATCCTTAACACATAGTTGTTGACTTTGACCGGTTGGATCTTGAATCAGAGCTTTGTAGTTTGGTTGTTGACAACATTGACTTTGTTGCTTGTTTGGTGCATAACTTTCTTTATAGTTATTCAATTAAGTTGGTTCTTGTTTCATTTGGTTCTTGTTTCATTTGGTTCTTGATTCAATCATATTTAATTTGAATATAAATACTAAATTTTTGGAGCTTTACACAAGCTGCAGTTTTATTTCTAAAATAAAATCGTTTGCAGAATGTGTTGTTAAGTTGGATTGACTAAAAATTATAAGAATTAGTTATTTTCAAAGAGAGAAATATGTTGTATGATTTTAATATGTGTCTTCAAATGCTTGTGTGAGAATATAGAAGATTCCATGGGGAGATCCTAATTGATTTAATTAGTAGTGTCTTCATTAGTCAAGACGTAATTCCATGAATCTCTAGGTGATATCTCATGGTGGTGCCTCATTGGTCAAGACGTAATTCCATGACCTCTGTTAGTGGGAACTCATGGTGGTGCCTCATACTTAGGACGTAATTCCATGAATCTCTAGGTGAGATTTCATGGTGGTGCCTCACTTATATAATTTAGTAAAGATTCAAGGTAAGGATTGCATCCTGACACTCTAAAGAGTCAGTTAGTCTCACATAGAGCGTACTGACTCAAGTGGTGAGAGTAGCAGGAGGCCTGGAACACTTAAGGCTAACCTTGTGCGTGGGGGATACACACGTGTGATAATGACTATTATTATTAAGATGCATTATCTATTTTTCTTTAATGATAAATAAGTATTACATAAAGATATACATTTAAATAATATATATATATATATATATATATATATATATATTATAATATGATGTATTATCTATTTTTCTTTAATGAAAGGTAGATATTACATAATATATATATATATATATATATATATATATATATATATTTAAATTATATATATATATATATATATATATTATATGAATTAATGATTGTCCATTGATTTGATAAATTTACTCATGTGATTGATACTCATATGATTCATTACTCTTTATGTAAATATTTGTATTAACTAAGTTGATTTGTTTCTTTTGTGGATTACACGTTGTATCCATAAATAGGACTCTTCCTATTAATAATAATACACATATGAGTTGCTCCCTATTCTCTCATTATCTATTCTCTATTATTTCTTCTATTCTCTATTATATTATCTGTTATTCTCTTTGTTATTCGCTTTATTTCATAACACGTTATCAGCACGATGCTCCAACCAATTGAGGACTAGTGAAAGCTTTTTCTCTTTAACGACATAGTGAAAGCTTTTTCTCTTTAACGACAGTGCTTTGCGTGTCTCAATCCAGGCTCTTTCTAATCCTTTCTCAATTTATATTTTTACCTTATATTCTTCCTTTTGTGATAAGAATTGTTTGACTTTATCAATTTTCATCTCCGTCTTATTATTTTTATTTTTATTATGACAGTGATTATTATTATTATTATTATTATTTTGATGATGATTATTATTATTATTATTAATATTATTATTTTATGTGCTAGTTCTAAACACGTGAAACATTGCAAAATTTGGATTTGTGACCCTTGATATTACAAGGAAGAATTCCTTATATTGGATTTTAAATGTTGAAATACATTTAGATGCAATGGATATTGGGATACCATTAAATAAAGATATAAAGTATCTAAGTAACTAATTTGCTCATGCGACAAAAAATATTGTGAAAAGAGATTTCATAAATATTATGAATTTATTTCATGCCTATGTATGGCTGGTTGGACAAAAAAATAAAGCTTTTGATGAAAAATCATGAGATCCGCCTAATCTGCTTCATTCCCATAAGTGAATGCAACAATAAATATTATGAATTTATTTCATGCCTTTGTATGGCTGAACAAAGCAATGGGCATTTGATAGAAAATCATGAAACCTGTCCAAATTGGTTCTGCTTCATTCCTATAAGTGAATGCAACAACATTTGATTTATATTTTCATGATCGTGATCGTGATATTGATTATGGACATGGTTATAAAGAAAATTTCAAAGACACATTTTGTCACCAGAAGTGGCACAATAATGTGAAAAAGGGAAAAGGAAAATGTGAAAATATTGACAAAAAGATGAAAGTATATATTATCATTACGGTGGTAAAGGCCATTTGAGTTGTACTTATTGTATGCCAAAGCATCTTACAAATAATGAGAAGAAACACACTTTGCTTATGAATGTGGTGATTTTGATTATGGCCATATGGAGGCTACTCATCTTGATATTATTATTTTCTTTGCTAAAGCAAATGGAAGCATGGATCACCTCATTGATTATGAGAGTGTTAACAAAAAAAAAACTCATATTGATATTTACGTTTATATGAAAAATGAATGTTTGCACTAGTACCAAAGGATATGTGTCTTATTGATAGTGCAACAATTTATATAATTCTCAAGCGTAATAAATTTTCTCTTGTTTGATAATTCGAGACATCAATGTTAGTATTATTTATAGTCTACAAATATATTTGAAGACTCTAGAAGAGCTATTATACTTATACCAAGAAGTTGAATAGAAACTTATTAAGTTTCAAGGATATTTGTCTAAATGGATATTATATTGAGACAAACAATGAAAAAGATATGAAATATCTTTATCTCTACGATTGAGTTGAAAAAAATTGTATATTGGAGAAATTGTCAACATTCTCTTATGGTTTGTACTACATGTATATTAGTACAATTGAAATGCATGTCATGGTAAACTAGAAGTTTACGAATCAAAATGAATGCCTTGTTGGACATGATCAGTTGAATGATTTGTACTACGCATATATTAGTATAATTAAAATGCATGTCATGGTAAACCAAACGTTTACGAATCAAAATGAATTCCTTATTTGGTATGATCATTTGGGTCATCCTAGATCTATTATGATGCGAAAAAAAGGGTTGAAAAACTCATGTTGACACCCACTTAAGAGTCAAGAAACTTCTTCAGACCAATGAGTTTTCATGTACTATACGTTCACAGAAGTTGATAATTAGACCATCACCAGAAAAATTAGAAATGAGTCAATCTCATTTTTAGAACGAATACAAGGTGATATTTGTGGTCCAATACACCCACCACATGGAACATTTATATATTTCATGGGTTTAAATGATGCATCAACTAGATGGTCACATATTTGTTTATTATCAACTCGCAATCAAGTAATTGCAAAGTTATTAGTACAGTTAAGAGCTCACTTCCCAGATTATCCGATTTAGAAAATCTGTTTTGATAGTACTGGTGAAATTATATCTCATGCTTTTCATGAGTATCGTATATCAATTGGAATTTAAGTTAAGCATTTAGTAGCACATGTTGATACTCAAAATAGACTTGTGAAATCATTACTAAAACGTCTAAAATTGATTACAAGACCATTACTTACGAGAGCTAATCTTTCAATGGCTACTTGGAACTATGAAATTTCATATGTTGCATTATTGATTTGCATCAAGCCAATAAGTTATCACAAATACTCTATTATGCAGTTGATTTTTGGTCAGTGACCTAATATTCTCATGTAAGAATTTTTGAGTGTGGAGTATATGTTTCAATTTCCCCACCAAAAAGGACTATGATGGGTCCTTAGAGATAATTGATAATATATGTTGGATATGATCCTCCCTCAATAATAAATATCTTGAATTACCAACAAGAGACTTATTTACAGTTCGACTTATTTATAGTTCGATTTTTCGACTGTCACTTTGATGAATAAGTTTTTCCAACATTAGGGAGAGAAAGAAAACAATTTGAAAAGAATATTGGTTGGAATGAATTATCATTATCTTATCTTGATCCTCGTACAAAACAATGTGAGCTAGAAGTTCAAAGGATAATTCATTTACAAAATTAGTCTATCAATTACCAAATATTCCTATTGACAGAAAGGGTAATCAAATTATATATACCAACTGTTAATGCTCTGAGTATATTTGATATTACTCATAACACGCCTGAAGCATGGTAGACTTGTTAGTTCCAAAGACACGTTTGAAGCGTGGTAGGCCTATTGGTTCCAAAGATAAAAACTCTTGAATGAGAAAGGGAGCTAAAATGCAAAAATGACCTAATCAAAAAGTTTGAAATCCCAAAAGATTCATTTGACATAATTAATGGTTCGGTTCTAAAAGAACCTCAGGTACCTGAAATTGTTGAAAATGATGAGATCTCAATAAATTATGTAATGAATCATATAATATGGAACCAAAATGAAGTTAACATTGATGAAACTTTTACTTATAACATAGCGATGAATGCTATGAATGACAATGAGGAATAATAAGCAATGATCATTGAAGATTTTCGGCAAAGAAAAGATTGGCCAAAATGAAAATATGAAAAGATGCATAATTATATTTGCTTGCTAAACGAAAGGTTTTTGGACGTATAGTTCGCACACATGAAGTTGTAAAACCCATTGGGTACATATGGATTTTTGCGCAAAAATCAAATTAAGAATGATGAAATTGTTAGATACAAAGCACAATTAGTTGCACAAGGTTGTTCACAAAACCTTGTATTGATTTGTGAAAAAACATATTGACTAGTATTGGATGCAACAACATTGCAATATTCGATTATCCTAGTTGCATTTACATCTAATGGATGATGTTATAACCTATTTGTACGGTTCTTTTGAGAATCATATTTATATGAAAATCCCTAAAGGATTTTATTTGCCCAACATGACAAATTCTAAAGAGGGTTATTTAATAAAATTGAACATGCTCTTTTATTGCTTAAAGCAATAAGGGCATGTGTGATATAAACCGTCTTATTGATTACTTATTAAAAGAAGGATATAGAAACAATCTTATTTGTTCTTGTATTTATATGAAAAGATCCAAAAATGAATTTGTCATAATTATTGTTTATGTCGATAACATAAACATCGTTGGAACTCCTGATTAGCTCACAAAGGCAATTGATTACTCAAAGAAATAATTTGAGAAGAATGATCTTTGCAGGGCAAAGTCTTATTTGAAATTAGAAATTGAGTATTTAAATAAAAGTGTTTTTATACGTCAAGAGGCTTATATAATTAAGGTGCTTAAAATGCTCTAAATGGACAAATCATGTCCATTATACACTCTGTAACATCCCTAAGGAATATTACTGATTTTAAATAAATAAAATTCGAAATAAAATAAATACAGCATTTAATATAAACTATTTCCCCAAAACACGGGAAATTTAAAACTTTAATATATATATATATATAGATATATATATATATATATATATATATATAGTCATAAAACTAGGAGTCCATAATTCATAAAACTAAAATAAAAGTCAATGGCTCCCAACAGGGTTACATAATATTCTCAAAGCTAAAATAATCAACGTATATATATATATATATATATCTATATATATATATATATATATATATATATATATATATACAGATATATCCCCTGCTAGCCCTCGCTCCGTGTCTAAGCATCTCCTGGCCCACCTGTCATATCATCTGCTCCTGGATAACAAGTTATCCGATCATCGCCACACATACACAGAAAGGGTGAGCTATGCACAATATATATAAACAAAACATGAATATAAATATGTTCCCCACCCAAAATAACATAGCAAAAATTCTCATACTTTTCAAATCACCCAACCATGACCTCATAGTCCTTTATGAGTCATATGCATGAACTAGATCTTTGGGACTTCACTGTGCTTCCACGAAACTAACTCATTCGTGGTCCAACCCTATGAGCCTATCCCGCTCATAGTCTTGCCCTACAGACTCCTCGTCTGTAGTAAATCATCCAAGTCTTCTCACTTGGACCCTAGCACGCACGCAATCACCATACTATGGACTTCTCGCCCAATAGTAGCCAACGAAAACATAATAGTTCCTTGCCCATCGTGCGCCCGACACATGCAATCACCATACTAAGGACTCCTTACCCATTAGTAGCCGACGGGAACTCAACAAGTTCCATGCCCATCATGTGTCCAATCATCAAGCACATCCCAGACCCCTATTGGACTTAGTCCTTCAAGCCCAAACATCACACCACATGCATATACATCCTATACCTAGGATAAAATAATCAAAACACACTCACAAACACATATAAACATAGTAACTCGCATAAACTCGCTTAAGCCAGGGACTCTCGCCCAAGCTACGCCCTCAGCCTCGCTTAGGCTAACTCACCTCGCCTAAGCGAGTTTAAATCAGCAACAACAGCGCGTTATCTCGCTTAGGCGAGATCCCCTCGCCTAGGTGAGATCATCTCTTGCCCAAACACCTATTTCAATCTTGCTTGGGCTAAAATACAAGCAAAGCATCACACCTGACCACGACATCTCGCTTAGGCGAGGCTGTCTCGCCTAGGCGACGCCGTCTCACCTGGGCGAGACCCTAGTTCGCTCAAAACCCACAAAACTCCTCGCCTGGACGAGAAGTCGCGCTCAACACGCGTAAACTTCATCATTATCTCGCTTAGGCGAACCTCACTCGCCTGAGCGAGTGTATGTGTCGCTCAAACCCAATCCTCTTCGCCTGAGCGAGAAGCTCGTGTGGCAACAGGGTTTGCGTCTCTACTAATCTCGCCTAGGCGAGCCAAGCTCGTTTGAGCGGGAAATGCAGACTTCTACACTGATCACGCACTCGATTCACCCAACCTTGCCCAATTCACACAACAAGACATACCAAACAGAATTCGATCATACCAAATCAATTTACACAAATTGCAACAACACATAGACATAGTATAGACTCCATAAAATTTCCCAAATCCAAAGTTTCACACCATCCCCGCATATGCAATGTATAAATCCCTTTTCTTCATGCACTTAACCCAAAACTCAATGCACAACAGCACCCAACCCACAACCCTCAAATTTCCTTCATGTGCATCACGAATTTCAGTGCATAATTTCATCAAAATCATACAACAACACAAATTTCGGGTTCAGCTCCCCTAACCTGAAAGTTTGATTGAAATTGGGAAGAAAAGTGGAATTCCTTCGTTTGCCAATGACGTGCCACAGACCCCCTCTCAATTCAGCTCTTTACACACCCAAAACCTCACCTCACAGCCTCAATTTTGTGCTTCTCTCTATAGCAGTTCACCACAAATGCCAAAACCCTTCCCTTTACCTAAATTTTGGCTTTTATAGGTGCCTTTAGGATGGGTTTTAAAAATAAAACGAATTTGGGCTTGGTGTGGGTTTTAATTCCTCTTCAATGTTAATTATTTGGTGGTTTTTCCCAACCCTCTTGGCTGGCCCCATTCTGCTAGGTTCTCTCTACCTTTCCACATTCATACCACAAATAATAGTTAGCAAAAGTAAAGCTTACTCTATGCTCATCAAGGTTTGAACCCGCGACCTTCCACTCATAAGGCCAAAGCACAACCACTATGTCAATTCACATTTGGTGATAACCATTATAATCTTATGATTATACTATCACTCACCATTCACAATTTCATTACCAAAACAAAATAATAAATAAACCATACAACACATAATTGGCATACATAGGACTCGAATCCAAGTCCTCTCACACAATCAAAGCACTCTTAACCACATGAGCTAGCACTTTTCCACATCACACCAAACAATAATTAATGCCATAAAGGCTCTTTCTACTCGCATTTATTAATTAATTAATTATTTAATTAATTAATTTCACAGGTCTTAAACACTCCAGTAGTTGTGAGGTCATTAGATGTTGATAAAGACTCTTCTTAAACCTCAAGAAAATGATGAAGATCTTCTTGGTCCAGAAGTACCATATCTTAGTGTCATAGAAACACTAATGTATCTTGCTAATTATACTCGATCTAATATTGCATTTGCTGTAAATTTGTTAAGCAAGATATAGTTCTTCAACTACAAAAAGAAAATGGTTTGGAGTAAAACATATACTTCGTTACTTTAAGGGTACAAGAATATGAACTTATTTCATCCAAATGATTCAGATTCAGACCAATGGGTTATGTATATGCATGTTATTTTACATATTCTCACAATGTCACAATGGTTGATCACAAACAAGATGTTTGTTCACATGTGGTAGCACAATGGTTTCATGAAGGTATATGAAACAAACCATAGTAGCAACATCGTCTAATCATACAGAATTACGAGGAAAGTTGTGAGTATGTTTGGTTAAGGTCTATAATTCAACATGTGCATGAAACTTATGACTATCGCCGACAAAGATGGAATCAACAACCATATATGAAGACAATAGTGTATTGTTTAATTGAAAGGATGATATAGATATCCAAAAATTCATTCATGTGAAAATATGGCAGGTCTATTTATGAAGTTTATGCTAAGAAGAACTTTTGAGCAAATGATTCACAAGTTCAGACTCTGTCACCTTAATGATGTAAGTTTATATGAGGGGGAGAAATAGAATATGTGATGAACAATATTGTATTAAAGAATACAGAATGTTGTACCCTTTTTCCTTCACTAGGTTTTTTTATCCTTGATATCGTTGTCGTTAAGCGATCAAATACCACTACTTAACTTTAACAACTTCAGTATTGCCAAATTAGTAGTGAACAAAATAGTTAGGGTTAAGATAACCCTAAGTTGTCTCACAACGAATACAGAATTAATCTCAAAAACCAGAGAGTTCTAAGTTGTCAGTTGTGTCGCTTCTGCTCCCTTAAGTCTCTTTATATAGGCTTCAACTGGACTTTGGGATTTATCTGTCAGTTGTTAAAATATTTTATTTTTATTTAATTAATTAGCAACTTAATTTCTATCCAATTTCCAATTCTGCCCCTCTTATTTAACCATTTTTGCAGTTTTGACCAGAGTTGACTGCTGGCTTTGATTAGTTGACCTATTAACCTATTTCACTGCCCTATCAGATGCTGACACGTGGCAGTGCAGACTCTCTCTCCAGAATTAGGGTTTCTGCTGGTTGCAATGGAGGAATGAGCTTTGACGGTTGGTGCCACAGTGGACTTCAACGCGGTGTTGTTCCGAACACGATGGCTATGGTGGTGTGCGACGTTGCTCCGTTCTTCTTCTCCGATCTGGTGCGTGGAGTTGCTGCAATGGTTCAAACAGAGTGTTCACTACCATGGACGCGATTTTTGGGTCGCGCTGTAGGGAAGATGGAGAGTGTTCTCGCTGGTGCAGGTGTTGTTGTAGTGCCAAAATGGTGGTTGCGCTGCTGCGACGTGGTGGTTTCCTTGCAGAAAAGATTCACGGCGTTGGGTTTTCGCTGTAGTGGACGACATGGAGGTTCAAAGATGATGCGAGGTGCAGAGATGATGGTCACGCACTGCGGTGGTTTCCGGCTTCCTTGGCTACGTGAAGGTGATGACGAAGGCTGTCAGAGAAGATGGATGCAGGTGGTTGACGGTGGCAGATCTGTGGTGGCTGCCGTGATTGGTGCGTCGTCGTCATGGTGGCTACCGGCAATGGTGGGTCATGGTGGCTGAAATTAGGGTTAGGGTTTTGTGTGAGATGGAGGAAGATGATGACGTGGCAGTGTTTCATTAGTGTAGATGTGTTTGCAAGTATTAATGCCACGTGGCTTGTTCTGGTTGGCCAATTTTAAAAGTTGAGGATTGCCATGGGTGCATCTAGTTTAAGTGGTAGGAGGGGTGCAACTTAGTGAAAATTGAGAGTGCGGAACAGGTTTTTGGTGGTCCACTTTATAAGGAGTGTGTAAATAAAAATAGGGGGTGCATTTAGCTCCTGATTTCCAGAATTTACTAATTTTGTACTTATTTTGTAACTTTAAATATTTCAAATCCACACTATTAATGACTAAAAATAAATTCCAATTGTGTTAACAAACATTAGAATATCCAATAATATTTAATGCAACTATAATCAATTTTTACGCCATTTTTATCAAACGTACTCAATAAATCCAATAATCACAAATCTTAATTAAATCAATCCTTAAGCGCAAAAAATTCAATTAAATCCCCAAATTTAAATATTAAATGAGGGCAAAAATTTGAACTCATCAATCCCAAAGGGTTTTTCCTAGTAAAGTTTCAATGGACACTCAAGGGGAGTGTTGTGAATTAATGATTGTCCATTGATTTGATACATTTAGTCATATGATTGATACTCATATGATTCATTACTCTTTATGTAAATATTTGTATTAACTAAGTTGATTTGTTTCCTTTATGGATTACATGTTGTATCTATAAAGAGGACTCTTCCTATCAATAATAATACACAGATAAGTTTCTCCCTATTCTCTCATTCACAATTCTCTATTGTTTCTTCTCTTCTCTATTATCTATTATTCTCTCTGTTATTTGATTTATTATATATATATATATATATATATATATATATATATATATTGTATCATCTCTTCTTCTCTTTTGGTAGTTTAGCAAGAAAAAGATATTAATATACCTAATTAATTAACTTGAAATTTCATAGATATTTGAAAGTGTTTAAAAGGGAAACTTTTAACATATATGCATCAAGATAATAAGAGTCAATATAATTATACCATACATTTTAATTTTAAAATGTATTTTCATAAAACGATTGTTATTTGATAACATTAAAGCTCATTTAAAATTTACTAGATTTATTGATTATTTAATAGTAATTGTTATAACTAAATATTGTAAGGCCCACTAATTCATTTATGCCCCTATTTTAAAAGGGGTGTCCAAAATCAGTTGGGACTGGGGCTGGCCCATCGGGAGCCAAACACCCTAATCAACCCTAACCCTTTCACTTCACTTTTCATAATTAGCCTCTCCCCTCTCTTAGAGTTTCAACAAACCTCTGCTAGGGTTTGGTCTTTGGACCCCGTCAAGCTTATTCGAACTCATTATTTTTCCACGTAAGTTGTTCCTCATCCAATACGTTCCTTATCCAATACGTTCCTTATTATAACACACGTAAGTCACTTTTGGTAACTGCATTTTTCTCTGTTCATTTATTCTCCAGTTCACTAAACAGCTATAGGATCTACGATACTTCATTGTTCGTAGTTAGGAACCCCTCTGCTAGGTTATTTCGAGGTAAGGGAAGTTAGGGTTTTGTTAAATCTGTGGTTTTTTGTGATTGCTTGATGATATTTCTTGATTTGTTTGTGTGGCATGCTACTGTGAGCTTATGAGATGTTTATTGCGTTAGTTTGGTTGTATTGTTGGACGGTTGCACGAGAGAAAAGTGGTGAGCACTGGTTTTCTCGCCCAAGCGAGCTTGCCTCGCCTACGCGAGATTTACAAAGGCTCGCCCAAGCTATTTTACGCGAGTAGTTGCTCAGGCGACCCGCACTATTTTTCAGCGAGCGAACGTCTCGCTCAAGCAAGAGGGGTCTCGCCTAAGCGAGAATATGCATAAGGTTACTGTTCCTGTAAGTCGAGCTCTCGCCTAGGTGAAAGGAGCTCGCCTGAGCAAGAGTCCCTCTCGCCTGGCGATGCCTTTCAACCTGAGTGAGGAGCTGGGCGAAAGTGCGTGACTATTTTGGTTGTTATAACTAACAGCATGAGATGAATGACTATGTATGAGTGATGAATCATGGATTGTGAATGATGGATGTTGTATGATCTTGGTGTGTGATTTGACTGAGATGGTTGGTATTAAAGTGGCTTGGCATTGGTATGAGATGAGGTTCCATATTCAGGGTTTTGGGAAGAATGAGTTGGTATAGATTCAACATGTGATAATGAATGAGGATTGATTATAAAGGTTGGCATGAGATTGATATGTATGATAAATAACTTCTTGATTGATTGAGTATGATTTGTATGAGGTCAGTACGTAAACCCATGAGCTCATGGTAGTGCTTTAGTGGTCGGGACAAAATTCAAAGACCCCTATTAGTGGGAGTTCATGGTGGTGCCCCATCTATATAATTTGGTAAGGATTCAAGGTAAGGTTGCATCCTGACACTCTAAGCAGTCAGTTAGTCTCACTTAGAGCGGACTAACTCTTGTGGTGAGAGTAGCAGGTGGGCTGAAACTCATTAAGGGCTAACCTTGTGTGTGGGGGATTGAGACATTATAACACTTAGCTCGGGGGTGAGCAGCTCAAAGGTGAGTAGGAAAATTCACCACAAGTGTAAGCATTCGCTGAATCCGACTAGATTATATGTATCTGGATGAGTCGAGTTTGAGTCTAGTGTATTGTTTGAGAAGTCATAACATGTTTGAATGATATATACTGCTTGGATGGTGTAATAGCATGTGACTGCATGATAAGTTATTTTCTACTCTAGCTTACCCTGTTTGCTCGTTTGGTTACCTTGCATGTGGTTCTTCTCCTTCTGTGATTATCATCAATTTGTTGATGTGAGCAGATGCGAGAGGTTCTCGCGGTCAACAAAGGAATTGTGACTCTGCTTCTTAGCCCGCCTGGGCTGGTTCCCGCTTAGTGGATTCTCATTTAGGGCTAAGGCCCATGTATTATCTTCTCTTGGAATTTACTTGAATTATTATCACTCTCTTACATTACTTTGTACCCGACATCGTGGTGTGGCTCCATTATCGTCCTTTAAGTACTTGGGATATCTATAGGGGTGACATTATACCCGTTGATCTTGTTTCTTTTATTATATTGTGTGATATTTCCTTTAATTAACTTTATTAATTAAATGGGATGTTACATTTATGGTATCAGAGCGGTCATTCCTAAGGTACGTGGACTTGGATGTCCGCTTAGCTTTCTCTGTGTCTTCTGAGTGTCTTTAGTTAAATTCATGCCTTATCAAGCCTAACCAATGGTTTTCCTGTGTGCCAATGAACTGTGGCACCTTCTCGTAGGACCACGCAATCTTCTCAGGGCGATGTACCAGATATCGCCAGAGCTATAGAGGCAATGGTGGTTGCTATGACACAGTAGAGTACGACGATGATGAAGCAGCACGAGGCATCAATGTAGCGACAGGCGACATCGCTTGAGCAGTAATAGCATATGGAGGCTACTAGGGTAGCTGCCGAGGATACCCACTGACAACATATGGAGGCCCTCCGCCAGCTGGAGGAAAAAAGGACGACCGCGCCCGCCTTTGGTCCTGAGCCACGATCACTAGTCAGGGAGTGGAGTCTGGAAGACTTTCTGAAACACCATCCTGTGAAGTTCAACGACAAGACTAGTCATGACGCCGTAGACCAATGGCTAAAAGACATAGAGAGAATCTTCGACGCGAAGATGTGTCCAGTAGATAACAGGTTGGCCTTCGCTATATATATGCTCCCCGGAGAAGTTGAACATTGGTGGATCAGCATGAAATCTATCATGGAGGAGCGGGAGGAACCAGTGACGTGGGAGGCTTTTAGGGGGAAATTCCTCTCTAAGTATTTCCCTAACAGTGTGAGGTATGCTAAGGAAGTGGAGTTTCCCCAGCTCACTCAGGGAGGGAAGTCAGTAGTAGAGTATGTTGAGAAATTCAAACACCTCAGTTGTTTCTACACCATGCCACTTGATGAAGAGTGGCGATGCAGGAAATTCGAGAATGGTCTCCGTGGTGATATCCGCTTGATGGTGGCTCCATTGTCCATCAATGATTTTGCAGCTCTGGTGGAGAAGGCCAGAGTGATGGAGAAGATGAAGAACGAGGTGGAAGGTCAACGCCCACAACAACCCCATAGGATAGGTAGACCATCTAGGTCACAACTGAGACACGAGGAGAGGAGGAAGCCTTATGACAAACCTCACCATCAGTCCCAAGGGTCTAGGAGCTTTCCTCCCCAACAGGGTCTAGTGTAATGTTACATATGTGGGGGCCCACATCTAAGGAGCGCTTGGCCACACATGGAGGGTTATCGCAGGTGCAACAACTGTGGCAAGGAAGGCCACTTTGGGAAGGACTGCCCCACCCCTGCTAGAGCAATGACACCCCTTCTAGTGTAGAATCCCCACCAGCATCAGTAGAGGAACAAAAGCAACAAGCCTCATGCGACGAATAGGGTGTATGCTATGACAGGAGTAGAGGCAACTGGCTTAAGTAACCTGGTTATGGGTAGTTGCATGATAGCTGGTATGTCTTGTTGTGTATTGTATGATTCTGGAGCGACACGCTCCTTTGTGTCAGGTACTTATGTGAAATGTCTGGGACTGCTAGTGTGTGAGCTGCAATGTAAACTGGTAGTATCTACTCTGGTGTCGGGTTTGGTCAGGACATCGTCCTTGTGTGCTAGATGTCCAGTGAAGGTGGAAGGGCGCAGGTACAAGGTGAATCTGATATGCCTGCCTCTACAAGAGTTGGAAGTGATCTTGGGAATGGATTAGCTCTCCGCGAGTCGTATTTTGATACATTGTCGAGAGAAAAGATTGTTGTTTCCCGACTTAGATGAGCCTGAGTTGGTATCTCCTCAAGGAGTGGTGAAGGAGATTTAGAGTGGTGTGCAGTGCTTCATAATCTTCGCTCGTATGAAGTTAGAGGAGAAGGAAGGGACATCAATCATAATAGTGGTGCATGAGTTTGAGGATGTATTCCCAGAAGAGGTACCAGGGTTGCCTCCCAATCGAGAGGTTGAGTTCTCAATTGACTTGGTACTTGGAACCGGTCCATTATCGATGGCTCCATACCGTATGGCTCCGGCAGAGCTGGTAGAGCTAAAGAGTCAGATTGATGAGTTATTGGGGAAACAATTCATAAGACCCAGTACTTCACCTTAGGGCCCACCAGTGCTTTTAGTGAAGAAGAAAGATGGGAGTTCGCGTCTGTGTGTGTACTACAGACAGTTAAACAAGATGACCATCAAGAACAAGTATCCCCTTCCGAGAATTGATGACTTGATGGATCAGTTGCATGAATCGTCGATGTTCTCGAAGATTGATTTGAGGTCGGGATACCATCAAATCCTAGTGAAGGCAGATGATGTACAGAAGACAGCCTTCCGGTCTCGATATGGGCACTACAAGTACATGGTTATGCCTTTTGGTGTGACCAATGCTCCGGCGGTGTCCATGGACTACATGAACAGGATATTCAGACTGTTCTTGGATAAGTTCGTCGTGGTCTTTATAGATGATATCCTCATATATTCTCGTACTTAGGAGGAGCATGCAAAACACCTGAGGTTGGTACTTGGTGTTCTGAGAGAAGCAGCTATACGCTAAGTTATCCAAGTGTGAGTTTTGGATGGACGAAGTACAATTCTTGGGGCATGTGATATCCGCCCAGGGGATAACGGTGGATTCAGCAAAGGTTGAGGCAATGGTAAAGTAGGAGAGCCCCAAGTCGGCAATCGAGATCAGGAGCTTTGTTGGGTTAGCTGGCTACTATAGGAGATTCAAAGAAGGATTCTCCAAGATAGTGGCGCCTTTGACTCAGCTTACCCAGAAGGACCAATCCTTCACTTGGACGTACAAGTGTGAGGAGAGCTTTTAGGAGCTAAAGAGAAGGTTAACGAGTGCTCCAATCCTGGTGATTCTTGATGTTGGGAAACCTTTTGAAGTATACTATGATGCCTCTCACTTGGGACTGGGCTATGTGTTGATGCAGAAAAAGAAGGCGGTGGCCTATGCTTCAAGGCAACTTAAGGTTTATGAGAAAAACTACCCCACTCATGACCTGGAATTGGCAGCTATAGTATTTGCCTTGAAGATTTGGAGGCACTATCTTTACGATGCTCAATTTTGGGTATTCAACGATCACAAGAGTCTCAAGTACTTATTTGATCAGAAGGAGCTGAATATGAGATAGAGGAGGTGGATGGAATTCTTGAAAGACTATGATTTTGAACTGCTATATCACCCGGGGAAGGCAAATGTGGTAGCCGATGTCTTGAGTAGGAAGATAGTGCACACCACGCATCTTATGATAAAGGAAGTGGAGCTATTAGAACAATTCAGGGATATGAAGCTATAGGTGGAGTTGGAGTCTGAACTCATTAGATGTAGTAACCTGACTATATCTAGTGACTTTTTAGACTCAGTCAGAGAAAGACAGTTGTTGGATGCAAGTTTGAATAGAGTCAAGGAACAGCTTGGGTCAGATGAGGCTAGAGACTTTGTTTTGAGTAATGATAGCATACTAAGGTTCCAGGGCAGGGTATGTGTGCCTGATGACGTTGAGGTGAAAAGGCTAATCCTTGAGGAAGGGCATATAAGTCGTCTTAGCTTGCATCCCAGCATGACTAAGATGTATCAGGACCTCAAGGAAACCTTCTTGTGGCAGGGGATGAAGAAAGATGTGCCACAGTTTGTATAAGCCTGTATGACCTATCAGAAGGCAAAGGTAGAGCACCAGAGACCCAGAGGGATCTTACAGCCCTTGGAGATACTAGTGTGGAAATGGGACAGCATCTCGATGGACTTTGTGACCCATTTGCCACAAACTTTTAGAGGGCACGACACCATCTGGGTTATAGTGGATCGACTGACCAAAAGTGTTCATTTCTTGGCGATGAACTTGAGGATGTCCATGGCCAAGTTGGCCCAGTTGTACATTAAGGAGATTGTGAGGGTGCACGGAGTACCTTCAAGTATAGTTTCAGATAGAGATCCACGGTTCACTTCATGGTTTTGGCAGATGCTACAGAGTGCTTTGGGTAGCAGCTCACCATGAGTTTAGCTTATCATCCTCAGACCGATGGCCAGTCTGAGAGGACGATTCAATCGTTTGAGAATTTGTTGAGAACATGCATACTGGATCATTTGGGTGGTTGGGATGAGGTACTGCCTTTGATAGCATTCACCTACAACAATAGTTTACACGCGAGCATTGGCATGGCGCCATATGAGGCTCTTTATGGCAGGAAGTGTAGGACTCCCTTATGTTTGATGTGACCCCAACAAGCCCAAGCTCAAATGCATCAACAAGCCCAAGCCCATATCAAGGCCCAATCACTAGAAGCATGATGAGAAAGATTCACATGGGCCTCTCACAAGATGATCAAGTCAATCATGGGCTTTTTACATTATTTACATGGGCTAAA
>Ga0214544_1003299_pt1 | contig 33539 bp, 19 predicted proteins | sample CNSS3metaG_FD_160074 | JGI IMG/M metagenome (GOLD analysis project Ga0214544, IMG submission 160074) | Root nodule microbial communities from cowpea collected in UCLA plant growth center, Los Angeles, California, USA - CNSS3 | ecosystem: Host-associated > Plants > Roots > Nodule | place: USA...
AAAATATATATATTTATTAAAAAAAAAAAAAAATAAAAAAAAAAAAAAAAAATATATATATATATATATATATATATATATATATATATATATATATATATATATATATATATATATATATACAAGGAAGTCCGACTTCCGGTTTTTATGTATATATATTTTTTTTTCACTTTTTTTCCAAATTTAAAGTTTATTATTTTTTCTTAATTTTTTTAAATTTTTTTTTTAAATTTTTTATTTAATATTTTTGTTACTTATTTTTTTTTTAATTTTTAAAGTAATTTATTTTAAAATTTATATGTTTTATAATTTTTAATATGTTTTTAAAAAATAAAATAAAATAAGTTAGAAAATATACATTTGAGAAAGAATTAAAAATATTTAAAATCACTTAATTTTTTTAACTACGGAAGTCGATTTTCGGTAATGTTTTTTGTTTTTCGGAAGTCGACTTCCGGTAATGTTTTTTGTTTTCCGGAAGTCGACTTCCGGTAATGATTTTTGTTTTCTGGAATTCGACTTCCGATAATGATTTTTGACTTCCGAAAGTCAACTTCCGATGATATATTTTGACTTCCGGAAGTCGACTTTCGGTGATATATTTTGACTTTCAAAAGTCATATTTTGACTTCCGAAAGTGAACTTCCGAAAGTATTTTTGGATTGTGATGTCCGTGAGTTTCCTTAAATAGTCAAAGGATATTTTGGGAATTTAAAAAAAAAATTGGAGGTGCAAAAGAAATGCTTGGAGGTGTAAGAAGAAAGACCCAAGAAAGTCTCCATCTTTACTCAACCTTGTTCTATAATTTTTTTCTAAATTAGATGAACCAAAGTTGCTTCACAAATATTTTCTTTTAACTTCATTGGTTGCTTCAACACACTCGTTTCTAAGTTCATAACAAAATTTGCCACAAGTTCACCTTAATTCGATCAATCTGGTAAACACTTTTGAAGATAAGTGAGAATCTTTAAGCACCTTCATGGGATGGTTTGGTCAACTTGCACTAGACATCAAAATCTTAAACAAAGAGGTAACATACAATCATGTAGCTATGATATTTAGGCTAGGACAATTCTTTAACAACTTGTGCAATAAGCTAGCATAAAATCTTAGTCACCTAGAGAACAAAGTGAAATTTTTATACAATTAGAAAATTTGAAGCACTTTTGCAATTCAATAAGGGTTGACACCTTTGAGAAAAAAAGAGTTCACTAAAGATAAACATAAGAAGGTGCAAGAGAAACCTCAAGAAAGTTAATGACCATTAATCACCACACTTAAATGCCAAAGATCAAGAATCTTGTAAGAAGTTCTTAACTCTTATTAGAATAAAAAATTTCATTATCACCACAATTATGGACACATGATGAAAGAAGGTGTAACCATGAGGCGGATCAAGCTAGGTCAGGCCAACACTAGGCTAGGCCGAAGCAAGCTAAGTCGAGTCAGGCCCATTTTATGATCGGTTGAGCCCATGATCGGTTGAGCCCATGTTAGGCCGACTTGGATCAATCCCAAATCATTCATAGAGGTTATTCGACTCCGCAAAGTTCTTCGTTCTGGGACCGGTTCACTTAGTTCTGGTTGTGCCATTTGAAATGCAGAACAAAGCAATATCATACAGTACCAGAGTTAGTGGAAAGTGGGATAACCTCCACTTTGATCTTCTTTTGTTTGATTCATTTTTTTCTTTCCATTTTGGTGGTCTAAACAACTAAAGAAGAAAAGGAAAAGGCATGGATGTTTCCTTCAAATAAAAGAGCTGACAATAAACTCAAGCATATTAAAAAATGACATGACTAAGATTCAAATCTACAACAAAAATATTATGAAGATTCAATAAAGGACCTTGAACAAAAACAAAATAACACAATAATCAGTTACCTCTACAGACAATATAAACATTAATGGAAGACATCGGCAAGGTGGCAGCCAAAGCAGGAAACTCGATGTTCTGCAAAATGGATAGAGTTACAATTGTCATATATCATTCGATTTTCTCGACTGCACCTGTGACCTATTTCTGGAGTTGTATTCTCTTATCCCTTATTGGCAAGTCAATGGGCTTCTGTGCCGCATGTGGATGATCAGGGCCCTTGTAAACCTTCAGGTGGGTGAATAGTCTCCTGCCAAGCTAAATAAAACAAGCAACCCTTGATTATAGTGGATTCAACAACAAACTGAGCATTATTTTTACAGAAATAAATAACTAAATCAAAGAGCATATAGCATATGAAGTTAACCATCCTTAGAATATAAAATTACCAACGTAAACCTAGTAAATACTATTAACGATGAAAACAAGAGTTTTTCAGTCCTGAAATACAGAAACACCAGAAAAAAGGACTCTTGCGTTGAACGCACAAAAAGAAAATCATGTCCTTTCATAATCATGGGTAATCTCTGACCTTCAAAATATCCAAGCATTCCTTTCAATTACAAAGTTTAAAATCTTTGGCTAATTTACAATCCTGGGATTTCACTTCACTCTTGACCATTAAATTCTTCCATCATACATGGGGCTGAATCTTACATGTGACATGTCATGAAAATTAATCACATTATTTAGAATTGTCACTATCTTTACAATTACCATGCAACAACAACTCGGTTTAACATGTCTACTTCCGATATGGGCATGTCTTAGAAAAACTATTGAACAACACTTGAACTTACCCTCCCTTTTGGAAGCATGCCACGAACAGCATGTTCAATAATTCTTTCAGGAATTCTGTTTTGCAGCTGAGCAAATGTCTCCACCGTCATACCACCAGGTCTTCCAGAGTGTCTTCTATAAAGCTTTTGGGTCCTCTTTTTCCCAGATACAGCAATCTTTTCTGCATTTACCTTTTGAGCCCCAAGTTAAATAATAAACAAATTCAGACTTGGTACGGCATCACAAAACTTTATATGTAAATAACACATGTCCTTCACTCATCAATAGGAATAGAAGAAAATATATTTCGATACGTTCTTATTGCTTAAACCTTCACCCATAAGGTTTAGGCCGCTTAACACAGACAATCATGAGAAAAGTGAGAAACTAAGAAGTGATATTATCATTAGTATAGAATATTTTCAGAAAGGAGATCGTATTTCCTTAATAAATCTTTTCATTTTTCTTCTAGAAAAACTTTTTATCAACGAAATTTGAAAACTATTTTTGGATCATAAGTTGTCCTCAAGCTTATATAATTAAAATCAATCATCAACTGCAATATTGAATAAAATATGTTTACAATATAGAGAAATTGGGAAAGTTAAATGCAGAAGAATCCCTATCTTCAGATTTACAAATTGACGATTAACTGATTATGTAAAAGAATAATGCTTTTGCTGCAAGTTAAACAATCCAAAAATCATGTATTCAAACATAAAATGATTAAGTGCAGGTTAACCAGGATTTTTCCAAATATGATGCTAAAGCAATACATTGATTACAGCTAAAGTTGAGAACCAATATACAAATAATATAAAATTTAATTGAAGGTTCTGTAAAATAGGACATTATTACAGAAATAGAGTTAAAGATGATAACATTAACTTAATAAAACATGATATCTATGTTGCATGTAATTCATTTTCGTTGTTCCCTACTATTGCGAAAAGCCCAAGTCTCATATCAGCTTTATGCCATAACATATAGTATATAAGTGGAAAGTATACATTACCTTACAAGTTAATTTTGTGTAACTAAGTTAGGTTCAAATTCAAATCATAAAACCTACCATTTAAAAGAAAGATTAAAATGTAATAAACTCCTGGTAACTATTGGTCAATTCCAGAAACCCTAATGAATGTCTCTCCCTCTCTCCTTCTGAAATCCCAAGTATCCAAGAGACTATGCTTACTACCTCCACAAATTCCTATTCCAAATCTACAACTTCCCCTCCTAATCTTTCTATATACTAACCAATTAACAAAGAGTTTATACAATTGAAGTAGTACTTCCATTGCCACTTACAGACAGGGAGAACGCAGAAATATAATCATAACTACATGAGAAATAACCTATGCAGAACTACATACCACAATTACAAATGCACCCATGTCCACACTGGGTGTGTAGGTTGCTAAGTTTTTCCCTCGGATGTGAATAGCAATTGTAGAAGCTAATCTTCCAAGAACTTTATCCGTAGCGTCAACAACATACCATGTTTTCTCTGTATTTACATGATCCGCAGCTTTTGGATACCAGGTCTTGTTCCAAATGTCCTGCAATTTATTTTTTGGTTGGGGAGTTCAAATTCACCCAACAAAATAAAAAACATCAATCAAGTTAAAAATCTTTAAAAGACAACAACACGTACAGAAATTGCATTCAGACACTTAAATTTAACATCAGCATTCTTTTAAAATTCATAAAAAACACTAGGATACACCTTCAAACTAACTTTAATGGAAAAACTGACGTAAAGATTAAAAACCACTTAAAAAAATAAAAATTAAAATAAACGCAAAAACAAAAAGAATAAATGGTCAGTTCCTAAAATTGTAATTGACAGTCATATTAATCTTTACTATTAACCAAATTCAAAAAATCTCCCCAAGTATAACCCACCACTCATATTAGGTGACTTAAATGATAATGCCAAAATCTGCTCAGGGACCAAAATGACGACGAGTGATTAAATTTAACGACTTAGAGAAAATAAAGTACAATTTAATTAAATCTAAGAACTAAAGCAACAGAGAAAAATATATTAGAATTTAGTTAAACTTAGTGACTATTAAAGGTATGTTTGGATTAGCTTTGCTACAAAAAATTCCTCCCAAGAAAATGAAATTGACTTATTCATAAGTTAAATTACGCTTCGATAAATTAAGTTATACAAATTCTCTTAACTTGTGCATAAGTTTGCTAAGAAGTAAAGGTTTTCAGGGTTAATATATCGTTCAAACAAATTGAACATTTGCTACAAACAGAAAAAAAAAAATCACTTGCACATTCCCAAGATAAACTAATTAGAGAAGAAAACTCCATAAATTTCAAGTAGTCATGTAGACCAGTGACTTCAATTCCAAATTAGAAGACCACACATTCAAAGTAGAAACCGTTTGTCAAAAAAAAAATATAACAAAAAAAAAGAACGGTTGTATTGTACCGGGCCTTTGAATCGGGGTTCGGGCTCGACGCAGGCGAAGCGTGGGTCTTCGACTGGGGCAGCAGTGGCAGAGTCCTGTTGACAACGGATACGGGAATTTGAGGGTAAAAGGGTTCGAACAGAAGAAGATAATGTAAGCTTCGGAAGTGACAATTGGAAGCCCCCAAAGGAAGATTTTGATGAGGCTGCAACAACGTTCTTGTTGGAAAGCAACGGAGTAATAGAAGTTGAACCACACAGCAGCGCCATTGTTGAGGCTTCCTTCAGTGTTTGTTTGGATAACGTTTAGCGATTGAGCGATATGGGACTCGGAGAGATAAGTTATTGTGACAGTGCTCTTCACTTTTTTCTTTTTTAGTGGAAAATTTTTATACTAGGTTAAAATATGTACAGTCATCTTTTAGTGTAACATACTTTTGGCTTCATTATTATTACAATTATTCTACTTACAAAATTCGGAGTGAATTACCTTAAATTAAAAGTATATTTTAATTTTAAAATTTAAAAATGTGTTTAATTTTTTATGTCGACGGTTTCACAAATAGAAATGTTAAAATGAGTTAATCTGATATGTTTTACTTTTGATCTGCCAAAAGCAGGTCGAGTTAGATTGACAAACTACAAAACCAAAAACTACAACTCATCCCATCATAGAGTGGACCGACGGATTCTTCCCACGCCCACCCCCTACCTTGCCTCTTTTTTTTTTAATTTTTCTTTTTGTTTTAATTTTTATTCATAAAATTTGTTTGTATATATACAAATAAATAAATATTTAAATTATATTTAATCATATAAATTTTTTTAAAACTTTTAATTAATCAATTAAAAATTTTAATTGAATAAATGTATATTTATATGTTAAATTATTCTATTATAACTAATAATTGAAACTTAATTTGTAAGTGTTAATGATTTAAATTCTAATAGTATTGCATATTTACATTTCTATAAAAAACATAATGTAAAAAATTTAATATTTTACTTATTTTTAATTTAAAAATAAAAGTCAAGTTGTGGGTTAAACCAAAACGGATCGGTCTGTTTTATCACCCATATTTGCAAGTAAAAATGATTGTGAAAGGTTATAATTCATCAAATTTAAAATTTAGGAACTTAGATTTTTTTTTTTTAAAATAAAATTGAGACTAAACCTTCTCTTCTAACTTGGAGAACAAAAACTAATTTAACCTCAAATTTTAGAAAAAAATTAATAATAAATAGTATGTTGCTTCGTTTATTTTTTCCTTAAGAGTTTGTATTAAGTTTTCTTTAGTTTGAAGTTTGAAATCATTTTCTAAATCTAACTTAAACTATTATGAGAGTTGTGTTTCCTCTTAAATGGAGATGTTTCACTACTATAGAACATGTTTTTGAATTAAACTTATTAAGACAATTTTTCAACCATCATTATATAAAGCATTGTAGAAAATTTTGCTTTTATTACAAAAGTGTTACTGCATCTCATCTTATGACGGAAATTTTTTAGTCATCTTTATATTATATTGTGGAAAAACCTTTTTGCACTAGTGTTGGATTGAAGAATCACTTGTTTATGGTGTTACTAAATGGAAGTTCAACTCTTGAATTTGGTTTTGGGAGATGATTAAAGTAGAATGATTCATTTTCCCTTTCTATTTATTATGATTGTATATGCGATATTCATTTTCCTATTGAAAGTGCTTTCTAAAGACTACGTCGTTAAATATGGCCAGTTTGTTTGTTAGGAGGTACAACTTGCATGACTGGGAATAAAAGGTATTGAAGTTTAATTTGAAGAAGAACGGTGCATGATCTCAATACATATGCCAATAAAGAGTAACACTTCAAAGTATCATACACGTTACATCATTTTGCATTCTTAATCTAGCAAAAGGATTTTTCATTAATGGATTGATCATTTTAGAACAGAATGAATCCCTCTTAACAAATCTTCCCATTTGTGCTCCTTTGAAATTAACCGAGATAATTACTTTATCCCACTCCTTGTACTTGACCATCCTTTGGATCAAGTAGACCATGTCAAAATAAGCTCATTTGATATTCTCAATCAATCCTTAGGATATGTTGACAAGCAAAGATTTTAAAGAATGATAAGATTTTGAAGACATCTCTAAATTGTAGATGATGACTACAATGCTTCATGAGAAAGTAGTCATGATAATGTTTGTTGAAGGAATCTAAAAAATGTCTGAAAAATGAATGTTTTTCTTTTTGCTCAATGCAATACTACATCTCCCATTCCACTTATTTCATTCTTGTTTTTGATAGACCTCAATCACACTTATCTTTTAATCTCCACAAAGTTAAAAAGGTCATTCAAGCTAAGAATGTCACACCTTTATGCCTATTGCACGATTCCTTAATCAAACTAACACACTTCAAGTTGGTCTCTCTTATGCAAAAAGACATAATTAATGGATGTCACATGACTTGCTTCTGTTTACTAGATTCAAGTCCTTTGTCACTACTCTGGTGGTCTTGAACCAAAAAAGAAAGATTTTCAATGTGTCAAAAAGTTGTCTCATTAACTGTTTGTGGATACCATGTTTTCTCTATTTGATACCAAGATCACCATTGTGACACAAGTGTATCACTATTATCTTCACACAAAGACCACATTCAATGTCACATTACCTATATGCCTTCTTGTTTTTACATAGATGATAAGGGCTCCACCCCTTTACTGACTATACATAAAAAGGGAGAGAGAAATATAAAACAAAAATGACAATATTATGGGAAAGACTATACTTAAAAGAGAAGACAAAGAAAGAGCATAAGCTAATTGGGAGTTTTCAACAAAGGAAGATATGAAAGCTTAGAGAGAGCATCTCACGATGATGAGTTGTATATTTTTACAAAATCTCAACTTTAAGTTAACGAATTATAGACTTTTACACATCTAAACTTCAAGTTTATGAGTTGTAAATTTTTACAAATCTCACTATAAGCTAATGCATTACCGACTTTTATTTGTTTTGCTTTTAATTTTAAATGTAGCAAACTTTTACGAAATAAAGTTTTATTTTTCGATTTAAAGTTTCTTTTCGTCTTTTTAAATACATTGTAATATGTATTCAATTGATTAAAGTTTATATCTTGCTTATATGATCTGGATAATGAAAATTCAGTGTTATTGAAAAGTTTGACAATCCATCAAACTTATACATTATGATATATTATCTAAAAAGTTTGTTGGTATGTAGGACAATGAAATCTCAAGTTTAAACTTATTGTTTTAAGTAAGGATGGCAATGGGGTAGGACAATGACAAGTTTCATTATTTCATACACATCCGCAAAGAAAAATATCATCCCTATTTCTATTCACATACTTATACCTAACAAGTATAACATTTTTATCTTATCTACATCCCCATTTGGTAACAAGTATGCCCATACTCGCGTTCTTACTATTGCAATATCAATTAATTAATTTTTATAAAAAATTTAAAAAATTCACCACAAATGAAACATTATATTATCAAATATTCAATATTAAAGGGACATATACAAGAAAAAGTATCTATAGTGATACTAATATTCATCACTAAAAATAATAAATATGTCACTAATACCATCTTGTAACAATAATTAAAATGTCACTAATATATTTGTCACTATTGTACTTGTGACAATATTTTTATATATCACTAAAACTAAAGTATATTGTGACAAAAATAATTGTCACTAATAATTTTCTATAATAGTGACAAAAATACACTATCACTAAAATTAAACTATATTGTGGTAAAAATAATTGTCACTATAGTAATTTGATGTAATAATGACAAAAATACACTATCACATATACAATAAATTAGTAGTCACTAATATATATTTTATATATAATAACAATATCAATTAATTGTCACTCTTAATACTCTAATTACTATTATATATGTGACAATATTTTAAAATGTCATTATTATTTCAAATATTTTAGAATAATTATGAATTATTTTTATAATTATGAATTATTTTTTATAATTATCATTAGAAATTATGTTAATATTTAATTGTCACATTCCTTCCATATCACAATAAATAGACAAATAATTGAAAAGTATTAAAATAAATAACAAAGAAAATAAATGTACATCAAATATAAATATTAAAATATAAAGTATCAATTACATTTTGAATGACAAAAAAGATACACTATAAATATATACTAATAATCCAAATATAATACATATGATCATTTATAACTCTATTTCTAAATTAAGTGTTCTTTTTTGTACATCTTCATCTTGACTTCGAACAAATTGTTTCGTCACCTTTCTTTTTGCCATTGATGTATTGTGTATACCCTTTGAATGATTCAATTGTATTCCAACACAGATTTAAAGTGTTTTCCCCAAGGAACAAGTTATTTTTCAATTTCTTCTCCATGTACCTCAATCCCCTTCATCAAATTATCTTGTAAAATATTGAAATAAAATAATTAACATCATGAATATATCTACAATGCCAAACAATAGCAAAAAATAAAATCAATTTTAATCAACTTTAAACTCACCTACAATAATAAGGTAGTAGGACATAAAGATTCAAGATTGGTGTACTTGGGTGAAAGTAAATATGAAAACAATGAATTAGGATGCCATTAAAGAAAAATATTAACATTAAAGAAAAATATTGAGATACATATATGTTTATAAGGTTAGGTTATGATTATTTTCTTCATAAGAAAATCTACATACACAAAAATAAAAAACTCCTGATTTTTAATAAAATAAAAATTATTTATATAATAATCAAACTATTTCCTTTGATAACATGGCAGGATGAACCAAAATCAAGGGTGTCAAAACGAATCAATCGAACCTGTTTTAGCCCGACCTACTAATGACCAACAAAAAATAGATCGAGTCGGGTCAACCTGTATAATTAAAATGGGTTGAAGAATCAAACTCGTCCTATAACTGATGGACTGGTGGGTTGGCTCACTAGTTTTGAAGCACCCCCACACATAGTGTAGAAACCCTAATCCAAGAAAAGCAAAATAAGGGGAATCAAGGCAAATAAGGATAAAATCACGAAATCCAAAAAATAATGGCAAAACAAAACCAAGGTGTGAGAACTACCATTGTGGGAATCGTCGAAGATGAGAAGATGTTGGGGCGATCGCTGGATGACAATTCTACGATGCAGCGACAAAGGCACAAGCTCGAGTGGTGGCGGCATCAGCGACATAGGTAGAATACGTGCAAGCTTCGATGCCAAAGGATTCCAAGGGCGATATGGAGGTGACTATATTTGGTGAGCGTGGCCAGCGAGCTAAGGGAGAGGACGTTCCAAGGGTGCAAACAAAGGTTGTGATGAAACCCCAATGGTTGACATCCTCATTGAACAAAGACGCTTGATAATGTCCATTTTTACCTCTTTTTGTGTGTTTATTGTCATGAATAAATCAACTCTTTCCTAACTTTTATCTTGTTATATCCTCAAGTTTTGTGTGTTTTATTTTGTATTTTAGTTGTTTTATACTTGTTTTGTCTCTAATCTCTCCTTTAAGTGTGTTAAATAAGTTAATAAGAAACATTTGTGGTGGAGGAAAACAAGCTAGAACTCAAGAGAGCATGATTTGACAAGAAAATATTGATTTTGAAGCAAATACCTACATCGGGCGCCGCTAGAATACATAATGTTGTCAAATTGCCCAAGGCTGAGCGATGAAAAACTAGGGCTGAGCACCACAAGGCTGAGCAGTGGTGAACTGGGGATGAACGCCACAAGGCTAAGCGGTGGAAAGTGGGGCTGAGCGCCATTCAATTCGTAAAACCTGGTGTTGAGCGCTACTGAGACAAAGCTGAGCAGTAACGTCGTTGACATGTCAAAAAATGAGTTTTTAATCTTGTTTCTCGCGAGGGTTTGGACCATGCCTCATTTTGCACGATAGAGAAACACTTTTGGGTGCTTGGAGAGCCTATTGGAGGTTGCTAGGGGTGTTGGGAAGCTCTCCCACTCCTCTTTAGGTCTTCTCCTCCATTTATGGTTGTTTTTCCCCCTTTTGGGGTTGGAGAGGAAGATGGGTTGCAATTAGGAGATAGAGAAAAGAATGGGAGGCATAATTGGAGCGTATAGTGGTTGCCAAGAACCTTGGAAGAGGGCTTGCATTGTCTCTTTGGTTTCCATTTCTTCCCTATCTTTTCTATTTGTAAACCCTAGGTTCTCCACCATGGAGAGCTAAATTTATGTGTTGAGATTAGACATAATGAACTGAATCTTATGCATTTTAAGATGTTAATCCATATGCTTTTCCATTTCTATGTTAGTATTTGATTTCCATGCTTAATGCTTTATTTGGTTTAGCCACCCATGCATGATTTGTAGTTCTTGAGGTGTTGGAAAATGTCTTTTGAACCTATAACTGAAATTGAATGCCTAATGGAGCTTGTATCTAGGGATAAAACATGATTCATTAGTAATCTTAATACTCTTAAACTTGATGCATGATTTCACTTGTTGAGGATTCAAGGAATTGGAACTTGATGAGTTATCATAGACTCAAAGTCGCTAAGAATAGGATTTGAGTATTTTTATGAGTTGATTTTGACTTGAATATGAAATTGAGATGTTTGTGAATGCATGGGAATGAAGTGAATGAAATATAGTCGTGACAATTGTAAATATATTATGTTAAAATTATGTTGCACACCAATTGTTTGATAAAATACCATAAAGAGTTTTTTAGTGTTTTTGTGAACTTTGTTGTCTAATTGTGTTGTGAATTGTGAGAGTAGTCATGTGTTGAACAAGTTCCAGTGGAGAGAATGATATTTATTACTTGCTATGTGCGACTGATGCACTTGCCGTTTTTCACATAACAATGCTCACCATAAACTGAAGATGGAGGTGCAGAGCTTGCGATGGTGCATGACATTGTGTGCACCTCCTCTCTAGATCTCGCATGGTGGTGGTGGCTACCAATGTGTTTGTGTGTGGTGGCGATAACTCGCATCGTGTTTTGTGGCTTGTGAGTGGTTGGTGTGCTTCTGTTCTTAATTATAGACCCTAACCTAGTCCAACAAGCATGTGACTGAGTAGTGCAACATGCCTTTCTCTTTGGATAAATGGGTTGTGGGCTGGCCTACCTTGACCTGCTGACTAACCTGGCAGGTTGACTGGTTATGCGAGTCGAGCTGTTTTGGGGTAGCGAGTTGAAATTTTAACCCGACTCATCTATTTTATTTCGGGTTGACGAACTGACCTATCGAGCCTAACTCACTTTAACACTTATAACTAAGATCATTAATGTGACCTTGATGATAAAAATCTTAAAAACTAACAAAAGTGTTGTAGGCAACTACCTTTGAGGATTATAATAATATCCTTAATCAAATTGGGGTGGTAGTCATACACTCCAACAATGTTTAAACTTTTTAAACCTAAATATTTCTTGGACAAGATTCACTAAATAATTAATGATTTTAAACAAAAGTGTGAAGAACTCTAAATATACTATCATGATTGTTTAACAAAGTCTTTTAATTATACGTGATTTTACTTCTCTTTTCGGACTAGTGCAATTAAGGTTTCATGTTGTTTGTATATTATTGCATCAAATTTGATCTTATTTGATTTATGTTTGTAATTTTTGTAATATAGATTTTTTTTTATCAACAATGAATATATTTATATATAATAGAACACTAGGGATGCTCTAACCCATATACAGAATAAATACATAATTAAATAGCACTACAAAACACCTTAAAAAGGTTTAGCACAACATCTTTAATAGAAGTCCCCTTGTACCTTCCCAAAACAGTACTACATAGTCTTAGAAACTACCTATGTATACCACTTGCCAAAACAAAGTAGCCACACATGACAGTTAAAGTAAACAACCAGATTTACATCAAAACCAAAATGTTTCACTTGTGATCTTGATGTAGATCAACCTGTAAAAGTTGTCGTAATCGATTATTACTTTTGCGCCTCCAATTGTTGCTTCCTTAATGAACCTTGAAAGGAGTATGTTGTTACTTGACTGCAATTCTTTACTATTTGTATGCTATGATTAGACCATCCTTGTTACATTTCATATTTGTTGAATCTGTCTAGGCCATACTCATCCTGAATTTACTACAAAAGACAAATATAACTTCAAACTAAAAGTCCAACTAGGTTAAACTGCAAAGAAAAGATATTTACTTCCAAATTCATGCTTTTTGATAGGGATTTGTGTTCATACCCAGTCTTAATGTGTGGTGGAGTTTATATTTTCCATGTGACAGATTGAATGCACCCAATTGGGTAAATGATCTAGTTAGAATAGGAAAAATTAACATTACTAATTTTATGTTTCATCCAAGCCTAAGCATTTAGTTGTGGCAAAGGAAAAATATCATTTGCATCCACTTTCCTTTGCCTAAACACTATATTATTTCTATGATCACATATATTCTTTATAATTGCAAACCAAACATCATTCCATAACTTGTTTCCTTTACTATTAAGGGTCAATAGATCAAAAAGTTGAAAGTGATTCTTTAGTTGATTATGATGCGTTGTACTCACTTCTACCCATTTGCTACATGTATTCCAAATCTTATGTGTTATATTATAGGTAAGAAATAGATGTGCATTAGTCTCTTCTTCCAACCCACACAATACATAAGTTACATTACTTAATTGAACTTATCTCCTCTTAAGATTTGTCTTTGTTGGTACCTTAACCATGATTTCCTTCAAAGCAAAAAATTGTACAAATGGAGTTACCTTTACGCTCCATAACATTTTGTACAAATATGAGTTTTCACCAATGTAGGGGTTTTGTATTTTTTTTCATATCCATATTTGATAGTATATGTACCTTCCTATCTTTTCAAGTCCATTCATCCTCTTTATCATTCTTTATTATTATTTGTTGTATTAGGTGCACAAACTCTTCTACTTGAGGCAACTATCAGACCATTCTCTTCTCCACTTTACTCTCCATTCCATTCATTATTCACCTATTTCCCAAACTCTTTTAGTATAGTACCACTTTTATAGAAGTCTTGAACATCTTGTATAATTTCCTTATTTATAAGATCCCAAAATTTCTTGATGAAGCTGAAATTAAATTCGTCTGAACCAAAGACTCTTAGTGCTACCACATTCTCATACCTCTTTAATTTCATTTTTATCAAACCTTTGATTAACATATTATTATCTTTCCTGTTATTTGTTGGAAATTGATATTATCCGGCCAAACTCCAATGTCAAAGAATGTGAGTTTCCGTCAATATTTCCATTTGATTTAATGTTACTATTATATGGATTATTTCATTATACTTAATTTTGTTTGTGAAATTTTACTTGGATTATACTATAAAATTTATTTTATTATTTTCAAATAATTTTATTTAAAAATTTAAAAATACTTAACAGAAGAAAAATATCCGTACATATCTAAAAATTATGCGGGTATCAAAATAATTAGTGATTAAATTTTAAGTGCACATTTCACTTATGTCATGAGAAGTATTTAATTATGCATTCGTATTTTATTTGTAATACAAGAATACTTTGACAATTGTTTAATTTACTAAAGGATTTTTTTATTTTTATTTTTACATTAATTATAACTTACAATTTTTTCCTTATTTATTTTCTTCTTTTAATCCAAACAATTTTTCCTTTCATTCCATTTATCTTTTTCTTTTCTTTCCTTTTTTTTCACTTCTACACTCTCTATTTCCTTATCCAAAAAAGTTAAACTCTCCATTTCCTTATCAAAAAAGTTAAACTTTCTATTTCCTGATCCTAAAAACGTTAAACATGTGGAACATAAAATTGATCATATTTAAGACTTAGTCCTACTCATAATTTCGTAAAAGCAATCTATTATTTTAGTTATGTTTTTTATTCTAATCTTCAAATAATTTAATTACAAATATAAAATATTAATCTATCAACGAACCATCAAACATCACTTTCTTCTCCTTTCTATCTTATTTAACATAAGGGTATGTGAATCCATCGAATTTAAGATCAATTTTTATTCTTATTATACATATAAAATATCAATTTATTAATGAACAGTCACACAACAATTTTTCTTCCTTTATATCTTATTTAACTTCTAGAATATCTCCAATGTAAGGTATATCTTATTATAATACTTTTCCAGTAAAACTTTTAAAATTTGTAAAGATTACATAGACATATTCAAAGTAGAAGAAGACAGACGATAATTTCTTGTAACATAGATAATATGCTGTTAGGAATATCCTTCCCCGTCCACTTACTTGCATTATTTTATTACAGACAACGTGTTAGAGTCTAATTGTAGAAACACATTCAAAATTTAGTACTTCCCGGCAGTTTGTTCCTGGATATTATAATTTATTTCCTCATCACTTTTTCGAATTTTTCTGGAAGTTCACGTAAATAGATTAAAGGTGAGATAATTTTATAATACACAGGTGAATGTAGATTTTATTTTATAAATTATAAAATTAAATTAAGTTTAAAATTTATTTTTTAATAAAATTAAATATATATATATATATATAATTATATATATATATATAAATAAATAAATAAATAGTTTAAATTGTTTTGGTCTAAACCATCATTTAACAGATAATAAAAATTTAATTTCACCAAGTGAAGAGAACTATTTCAATTATTTTTAAATTTTAAAGATAAAATGTATTAAAATTTGACACGGGTTCCACTTTTTTCTCCTTATTAAAAATATATTTAATTCTTTTTCTACTTTGTCATTTTGGATAACCATTTTTTGACTTTTAGATTTTGAAATTTAGAAGTTATATCTTTTTAAATATAGTTTTCCGATTACACAACGTAAAGATAAAAATGATTTCAAATTACATAATACAGAATTAAAAAAAATTATATAATCTGAAAATTATTTGTGACTTTTTTTATCTTGTAGTTTTAAAGTTTTTTTTGAATAAAAATGATTTTTAGATTATATAATTGGAAAATCATTTTTATTTCTAAATTGTATGATCTTAATATTATTTTTCAAACTTCTGAATCAAATAATCTAAAAGGATAACATGATAATTTTTGTTTATAGAAGTACAAGAAGAAAAGTATGAAAGTGTCAGCAGTTTGTCTTGTTTTACACTCCATTCTATAAAAAAAATTGTGGAAAAATTTAGATCCACGTCAGCAAATGCAATTAAGGTTCAAATTACGGCACAAAAGCGTGTTTTCTAAGTGGAAGTTGTTCTGTCAAGTGCCAGCTATGGACCATTTTGCCCAGAAACAGGAGGAGAACGTGTGAAGCATGCCACCGTGTTTTTATAAAACATGTCATTAACAGCGACCAACCCTTATCATTAGATTTTCCGAGATAGATAAGTGCTAAGTGCTTTAAACGTGGGTGATTTTGACTTGACAAAAGAGAGAGAACAAGCATATCCAAAACATCCTATCAATTTATTACATTCTTGTACATGTATGTTCTAAACTGAAGGTTCAGTTTGTTTATGTCAAAGGTGGTTTTGTCCATTGAACAGTGATGTCTCTGTTCGGTGCTTATTTCGTCAGTGAGGTTGGCAAAGATGCAGCTGGAGTTGCTGGTATTTTTCCTCCTCTTCTTTCTGGGGTGATTTATTCTGGTTACAAAGATTGAAAACCAGAAGAAAAAACTTTACTTTTTGAGATTAAAGTTAGACCCATCTCTGTCTTGATCACGATATACTCTTCTTGGATTGCAGGTAACATGTTTGCTTTTGGGTTGTTTTTATCCCCCATGTAAGTTTCTTAAAGTGGACACCTTTAACAATAATTGAACTGAGAAGAGTTTGTTGTTTATCTTTTCATTGATGATGATAATAACTCTTGTTCTGTTCTGAACTCTAGACCTACATTTAGGAGGATCATCAGAAATGGGTCAACAGAAATGTTCTCAGGGTTGCCATATGTTTATTCTCTCTTGAACTGCTTGATATGCTTGTGGTATGGCACACCTCTTATATCTCCTGATAATCTGTTGGTGACTACTGTTAATACAATTGGGGGAGTCTTTCAACTTGTGTACATAACCCTCTTCTTGGTTTATGCTGAGAAAGCAAGAAAGGTTAATTTTTTGATGAACTATTGGAGTCTTGTGAATGATAAATGCAACAAAAAATTGGTTTATTTTCTTAAGCTGTTGTGTACTATAAACTGTCATTTGATAGGTGAGAATGCTTGGATTGCTCTTAGCAGTTTTGGGCATATTTGTGATCATACTAGTTGGGAGCTTGCAAATTGATGATAGTGCAATGCGACGGATGTTTGTGGGACTCTTGAGTTGTGCTTCTCTCATTTCAATGTTTGCCTCTCCATTGTTCATAATTGTATGCTTGTCATTTCCTAGCCACCAATCTTTTTATCAGTTTCTGCATCTGTTAGCTTGGTGAGTTTGTTTTATTTTGTCTGTGTAACTTCTCAGAAATTGGTCATTCGGACAAAAAGTGTAGAGTTTATGCCTTTTTATCTTTCACTTTCCACCTTCCTGATGAGCATCTCCTTCTTTCTTTACGGATTGGTCAGTTATGATGCCTTCATTTATGTGAGTTCTCTTTCAGCTTGTTTGTTCTTGAGATACTCATTTTAGTTTCAAATCTCTTTTTTCCTTTGTTGATTTGATATGAAATATATCTGTCTGTGTTTGATTTTGTAGGTGCCAAATGGGATAGGAACTGTTTTGGGAATTGTGCAATTAATATTATATTTCTATTACAAGAGTTCATCCAGTGAAAACTGCAGACAACCCTTGATAGTGTCGTATGAATGATCCATGCTGGTGAGTGTTGGCAAAGTGGAGGCATAGGCAAATGCATCATGAATGATTACGATTTATGTGTTTGAAATGTTTTCCATGAGTTGAATGAGTGAACTTTTTATGGTTTTGAGTGTGAAGTTTTTCCACGCAATTCATGGAGATGTTTGAATTGAATTGGAACTTTTCATAATATTTTAATTTCATTTCTGGCTGTGTCTTCCTTTGTCAACTTTCTATTGTTGCTATCTGAGAATGAATATGATAGAAACCAACTAGTATACAAGAATACTAATTGTGCAATTCGCAAAAATATCTCCATCGGAAAAATCTCTCCCTGAACAAATGTTCTAGTGGGAATTGAATTCGTAATTTTGACTATGATATCAATTGTTGAATCGGGTGTTTATTACTAGATAAAAAGTTAGCTGATAATCAGAGTGGAACTCTCTCTATTTAAGAGTGGAGTAGTCTAAGCATCACAATTCGATTGTGACTCGACCTATCTGACTTTTATTACAGGACAATTGTCTTGCTAGGAATTACACATTCTTCTATTGTGACTCAGTCAACCTAAATTATACCATGGAACAATTGTGGAACCCGTAATAATGCTAATGATCAATTATAGCAAAATTGCATGTGAGCTTGAACTATGTAGTTAAAAGTATTTTAAGAAGCAAGATTAGGGCCATTAGGTGACTGAAGGAAGAAACATAAAAGAATAGTGTTAACATTTGACATCTGCATAAAAATAGGATTTCCCAGTAAACCAAGTATTAAGTTAATAAAAAGTTGTAAATGATCTCCTACTCGAGAATGTGAGTTAAACTAGATGCCATTTTGTGTAGTTTCCACAATTTTCAGATAGCCAAAAACTTCCTTTACGTTCTATTTATTCTTTTCTTTTGTTACTGCAGCTTCCTAATGCGTCATTTATGAAATGATACTGAAATGGAAAATGCATCATTGAATTCTTGGAAAAAACTGCAATTTTATGAAATGATAGTTACATATTCGAACTGTGAAACCTCGTTGTCTGTCTGATACAACTTACAAGAGATAGAAAAACCCAGTAAGCAAGCACTAAAGTAAATCTCTTAGAGTAGTCCTCACTGTAACAGTTCCTACTTCCTGCATCAAACAGAATAAAAGTTAGACATAAACAAATGCAGCAAAAATGTTGCCTGAAACTGAAACAGTGACATTCCTGTAATTCAGTATTGTGAAGCAAATACTGTTGCATCCTATTCAGCAACAAGAAGTTATAGTGGAAGAAAATTCAAACTTTTTTGTGTCTGCATTTATGCTTTCATATAAAACGAACACAAACAACCCAATTTTGGCAACAAATGTTGGGTGTGTAGAAGAGAATTTGAGTTTGATTCTCATTGAACATATATCCATGAGGGAGGACTAAGAGTTTTAGGTGTGATTAAGCTTCAGAACAAAGATCACTCCCACAAGAGCAAAACTTGTAAGGATACATTCAAAGATCCTAATGTTGCTTATTAAGAAGTTATTATATCCTATATGATGAGTAGACCAAGGTGATAAAGAAGTACCTGATGTGAAGTTTCCATGAAGTGGTGAATTTCATTGTGTGAATCACGAAGAAGTCTTCCTCTTTCATCATAGAGAATGAGGCCACTAAAACTTGGCAACTCACACTTCTCCCCTCTCAATATTGGTCTTTGCCACACCGGAGATTCTGAGTTATGGCTTTGCCACCCACTTTGAAGACCCTGCTGCCTTTGTAAGCCAAGTAATGGGGATCCCCTCTCTCTCTGCCATGCAATATTCTCCTCCAATTTCCTTGCTCTGCTCCACAACATTGACCCCATCAGAACCCTCTTCACTGAAATCCACCCTACACAACTTTTCTCTGACCATTCTGTAGTAGTAGTAGTAACAGTAGTAGTAATAGTAGAATTAGTGTTTGTAATAGTGCTATTCTTTTCATTCTCTTCATCTAAAGCACCCTCTTGGTGTACAATCTTATTGTTAATGGCCTTCCTTCTAAGTGTAACAACAATGCAGAGGCACAGAAGAGCAAGGCTTGCACATGCAAGAAGAAGAACAGCACCTAGTGTTGAAATCTTCAATTTGTCTTCCAAATCCCATAGAGATTCCATGAGTTTTCTTCTTCCTTTTTCTACTTTGAGCATGACAAAGTGAAGTGAGGAGGAGCCTAGGTTGTTTTAGCGGAGTATGTTCGGTAATTAATGTAGAATAATGAAAGTATGAAACATTGATGGTGATGTTGGCATGTTGGGTTGGCAAGTTTCATATGAGGTCCACCGCTAATGGAAGTGCTGAAATTTGGGCCCCAAAAAACGTCTCTGGTGTGTACTTAATATTGCTACCCGTTGAATTGAAAGGTGGCTCACCGTTCAATGATTAATAAAGGCTTCCCACGAGAATTCTGTGGTTGTCATCAAGTGATGGAAAACTCAGTTTTGGATCTTTGGGAATGGGAAATAGAAGCTGTGTGCTTCTACTCTCTACACAGATCATGGAAAAGTGAAATTAAAGCTGTGATTATGAAAAATCTCATCTAAATTAGTGATTAACCGATAATGATTGTGCCCAATTATAAGATTTTGGTTTAAAAAAAGAAACTAAAACAGAGGACGTGAGTTTAACTTCTCCACTAACAAAATACTATATCCATTAGAAGATTAGTTGGATAACAAATTAAAAAAGTAAACAAAAATTTATTTTCAAAATTTAACTGTTTTTTTAACTAAAATAATTATCTATAATAAACATTATTTGCAAAATAAATAAAAATTATCTGTAATAAAATTATAAAATGTTTTATATTTGTTTTTGCAATATTAAACTATTTTTGTAATCATGAAAAATAAACACGTATATTTTTATAATACATCTTAGAAACATTATGAGCATATTGAAGAATTTTTGTTTTTCATCATGATAAAACAATATACAAACTACAAAGAAATTTTCTCCTATAAAGTAAATTAGAATACGACAAAACTAAACTTCTTAAAAAATAATGGCTTAAATATATATTTAATCTCTATTTTTTTTTTAATTTGGTCATCATCCATTTTGTGTTTAATTAATTCCTCATTTTATTCAATTTTGGTCAATTTGGTCCAAAGTCCTATGTTTGTTAATTTTGGTCAATTTGGTCATTTTTGTTAATGGTGTTTGAATAAATGATGTCAGTGAATAGTGCATGTCACGTGTTAGCTTTTAGTTTTTTTTTTTATTTTTTAATTTTAAAAAAATTATCTCCGTGTCAAGTCAACATCGTGACACGTGTCAATATCAGTACTACATGTTAGTTTGTGGTTGTGTTATTTCTTTTCGTTCAATTTAGTCCATATATTCGTTATTTTTATTCAGTTTCCTATATTCGTTATTTTTGTCAATTTAGTCTCAATTTTGGTTAAAATAAAACAATTTTGTCTATTTCAAATTGACATCAAATTTAATTTTTTTATAAATATTATGCTAATATTGTTTTCTAAGATTGACATTTTCATTAATTATTTTTGAAATTCAATTGTAAATTATTAGATTTAATTAAAAATTGAATATAATTGTTAGATTTAATTGTTAAATAGAATACAATTACTTAAAATATTAGTAGATTATAATTATTAAATGTTTTCTTCTAATAATTATATTCTAAAATAAAATTATTTTTAAAATTGACATTTGAAAACAATACAAATATTAGAAATATTTTAGAAAAATATACTAATATAAAATATTTTAGATTTAAATGTCAATTTTGGAAATGTTAGTATATTTTTCTAAAATATTTAATAATTATATTCAAGTAATATTTTAAATAATTATATTTTATTTAATAATTGTATCTAATAATTTGTAATTAAATTTTAAAAATAATTAATAAAAATGTCAATTTTAATAAAAATATATAATATTTATTAAAAAAAAATTGGTTTCAAACTGGAAGGTACAAAGTTGCTCCTTTTTAACCAAAACTAAGATTAAATTGAATAAAAATAACGAATATAAAGACTAAACTGAAAAAAAAAATAACGAATATAGGGATTACATTGAACAAAAGGAAATAACAACCACAAATTAACACGTGGCACAATTGTGACTTGACACGTGGACAATTTTTTTTTAATTTTAAAATTAAAAAAAACAGGAGCTGACATATGACATGCACTCTTCAATGACGTGACGTTAATTATTTAAATAGCATTAGCAAAAAGGACCAAATTGACCAAAATTGATGAAAATGAGGACCTAATTGAACATAAAACAAAAATGAGGACCAAATTGAACAAACACAACAAAAATAGAGACCAAATGTGTATTTAAGCCAAAAATAGTTATGCCAACGGGCCAATACATTAAGGAAATGAATTTTCTCTTACGAAATAAATAATTCACAACCAAAAACATATTGAGCCCGAGGGACTAATGTGTAGTGGGTGACTTGTAATATGACATTACAAGGCAAGGTGAACTCGAAATATATATCATTAGGGTGCTTTATTAAAATCAGTTAAGGACATTATAAGAAGATAAAGACAACGGATTACCAAACTGATTACCAATCTGAAAATCTTTAGTTAAGACAAACCTATGAAACCTAAATTCAGGTAAAATAAAAGTCCATACAAGTATATAAATAAGCATTATTCACGAGGTGTGAGACCTAACACAATCATTGTTGCATCTTTCTTATGTATTGCTGACTTGAATCCTAGAATGACTTTGTAAGCTCTTCGACTAAATACTAATAAGATTAGACAAAGAAATTGATCTAGGGAATATCGCCAGCCAAAATCGAAGACGTGATTTTGACGAGTACATCTCAATCTTATAAGAATAATAATCATATAAAAATATTTTAGATATATTAAAATTGATTTTAATATATGCCAACTCAATCACCTAGTTGAACAATTACGAGGAATACAATAAAAATAAAATAAATATTTTAAATTAACGATTTATAAATATATACATCTATAAAATAAAATATCATTTTCTCTTCGTACTCTCGTATTATTATCTGCGGAAAATAACTAAAGTAAATATTTCAAAAAGGTGAATAAAATTATGAAAGTAAAAGGAAAAAAAAATTAACTTTAAACTGAGTAATGAGATCCTTGATATGACATACTGAACAAACCTTTGATGCTGATTGGGTGATGAATATTTATCCTCTTCTTTTTAACATTAATTAAGTATGTTTTTTTATGCATTACTTAAACTTATTTGACCTTGTTATAGTAGAGTGGAAACTGAGGTATGATGTGGAATAACAATGCTTTCTTGGCATTTTATATGAGCTTTTGATTTTAAATATATATATATATATATATATATATATATATATATATATATATATATATATATATATATAATTTTTGAATGAAGAAGTATAAGTGGTGAACAACAGATCATATTTGGACTCATCCTTATAAAATAACATAAACTTTTTTATGGTAAAACTAATTTGATAGTATTGATAGAGAATTAGGAAACCTTATAAAAATAATAAATAATTAAACAATAATGTCATCTTGACCTCAAGGCCTAAAAAACCACAAGAAGTTTCTTGAAACCCATCGATGTTGCATTTAATAATAACCCTCACTACAAAAAAATTTCTAAATAATAACCAACTTTAGTGACTAATAATGATTAGTAATTATAGTAATCAATGTAGATACTAATTTACAAAACTAGAAATTATTGGTTATTAAAATAGTCATTATTATGAATAAAAAATTATATTTGATCGCTAAATTAGTCTTCAAAATTAGCTACCATGGTTTTGACTATCAAAGGAAATTGGTCACTAAAAATTAGCTACCTAGGTTTTGGCCACCAAATGACTTAGTTTCTAAATTGGTCTCTAATTAATTAGTGATTAATTTAGTGACTAATTATAATTTTTTATTTATAGTAGTGACTATTTTAGTAACAAATAATTTTTAATTTTGTAAATTGGTATCTAAATTGGTCATTATAGTGACTAGCTATTTTTTGTCACTAAAATTGATTTCTAACCGAGGACTTTCTTGTAGTGTATCATTGTTTTCCAGAAATAGTAGTGTTATAAAGTTGGTCCTACAACAAAGTAAACTTTTGAAAAAAGCAGGAAGTAATTTTCCAATCGTTTTCCCAAACATCTAGAACAAGATTGAAGATTTATTCATATTTATGCATGGTTTGTGTGTGGGAACGGGAAAGGACGACACATATGTGTTTATAGACTCTCATTTCAAGACTCTAATAGGTAACAATATTGTTGGAACAAATGCATGCATCACTAATTCTATAATGCAGCAAAAGAAATAAGTTTACCTTGCTCCATATACAGATAAGTAAGTATATCCTTATTTTGATTCCTTAACTTATAGATTTTGCATTTCAAATATACTTTAACTAATTTTCAATACAATCGTCATTGACAACTGCTAGTTGTATCAGTACCAAAGTGTACCGCTTTATGGTCTTGCTCTTGTCATATACCTCCTCTCCCTAACTTAAATAGCATAATAAATATGTAAGTCTATTTTAAGAAATCCCTTCCACTGTACATTCACCTTCAATATACATTGTCATGTTTTCTAACATTGATTGCTTTAATTCTAGTGCTTTTAGTTGACTACATATATTTAGTGGTAGATCAACTGCCAATACTAAAAAGGTTACTTGGATTTCCCTCGGGTATTTATATGTCATCATTCATTTACTTTTAGTATTATCATTTATTTTATCTAAATATTTTTACTGTGACTGTAGTGTAATAAACAAACTTGGAGCTATGAGTATGACTATTATGTCATGCAATGGACTACAATAATGATGCAAGACAATTATGAAAGCGGTTGGGATGAGGTAATATACTAACTTTCATATGTAGTAATTTTAACTTCAACTAATTTTCATATGTACTACTATTAATTCTTGCTATACTTTTGTAGATATTCAATGAGCCAAGTCCAATGGATTCAAAAGCATTAGCTTATGTTCAACAATTATGGACAAAGTATTTTCTGTCTAGAGTTAAGTTAGTTTATACTAACTTTAATATATTAGTTATTTGTAACAATTAGGGATCATTTATGTTTGGAATTGTCTTTTTGGATATTTTTGAACTGTCTCTAGATTTCTATTTGGAATTAAGTTGATGACAGGTTTTGGATTAATTTGTAAATCCAAACAACTTTTGAAAAAAATATCAATATATAACGATGGTTATGACTAAAATTGTCATTATATAACAACATTCAACGACAATCAATGTATTACCCATCGTGGTATAGCATTTTTAGATTTTTTTATATTTTAAAAAAGTCCAATTTATAACGACAATGATGTCCGAACCGTTTTTGTATTGGTAACAACTTAATGCTCTAAGACAAATTTCAACGACGACTCCCTGAACTGTCGTGGTCATGTAGACAATATGATGACGATTTGTAGACTCGTTATTTGTATTTACTTTTAATGACATCCTCAACAACGATGGATCTAAAACTTTCTTCATACACCTCTTTCGATCATTGTGAAAAGTTTTTGCTACATTAATGTTTTAATATTAATTCAAATAGAAGAGGATTTATACACCACTAAGCTTAGTAAGATTATGCATATACCACTTGCAAACCTAAAAGGAATGTAATATCAAACCACCAATCAGAGAACTAGTTAGTTCAATCATTCTTAAAAATTTACCTTTCCATTTTTGTCACTATAGTTTGGCTTTTTTGTTTATATTAAGTCTAAAATAAATAACTTTCAAAATCTCTTTAAAAGGCCAAGAATCTTTATTAAAATCAAGAAGATTTTTTATACATTTATTTATGAACCTAATTGGATTCATTTTAGATTTTATAAAGGTTAACTCATTAAAATATAATCCACAAAGTATGTGAAGGAACATTTTACCTTTAGTAGATATTATGGGATGATTGACATCATCTTGCATATATTTAATGTCGTCTCTATTAAAACCCTTCTCCAAGAAGAAAGGAATAAGAAAGGACAGAGAGATCTCCTCGTCACATACCCTTATGTCAATTAAAATAACCTATTGGACACATTTACTCAAACAAACAATTTAACATAGTTAGAAATATAAGAATCCAATGGCGAAATCTATTATTCAAACCAAAGCTAATAATAACATTTAAAAGATAATGCTAATTAAGATTATCAAAAGCTTTATGGATATCAACTTTAGTAGCAACATTACCTTCTTTTGAATTTGTATTGAGAAGATTTATAACTTTTGAAGTAATAAAAACACGATCCATAATATCTTTCTCACAACTACTAAATATTAAACTAAGTTCACCTAACACCACATACAAATTTAAATAAGCCTATTGAATGTTGTTTAAACCGTGCCAAAGCTCTTCCTTAGCTATCTAATTTGTAGCTACACAAATACCAATTTGATGGATTTTCTTTTAAAAGGATGATTAATTAGGAATAGATTACACAAATATGATTTAAAGTCCTACCGATATAATGAATTAATATTACTTTTAACCCAAAATTTTAATGCAGTGAGTTTATGTTGTTGTTATGGTTGTGTTATTGTATTATTAGTATTTGAATAGAACATAGTTCATTTATTAGCCAAAGATTCACTTATTGGCAGATGAAACATTAAAATTTCCAAATTCAAAATCTAAGCAATTAAAGTTTTCAACATCCACATGTGAAAATCCCAGGATTCATAATAGTGTCAAAATTTGTTTTCTAGCTCATACGAACAACAGTAACACTAGAATTTTGGTAAAGTACAATAGGTACAATAGAATTAGATTGAACTGGCTTAGCAACACCATTTACACATGCAGAATCCAAAAGATTCACACCAACATCAACATTTTCATCCAAGTTGTCATGAAGAACATTAAAAGCTTACCTTCAATTAACCACAACAAGTGCAACATAATTAGATTGAACTTGCTAAGCAAAATGAACAACAATAAGCTTAAAATCAACATTGTTTAAATCATTCCTACTGCTAGCCATGTGTTTATATTTACATGAGGATGAAGCAAAGTGTAATGTTATTCACATTTTTGAAGTTTTCTACAATAATGACATTGTTGGAAGACTTTCATGTTCCATTTCGATTCATGTAGTAGGTAGTAGCTGATGAGGAAGAATTCATTTTTTTTAATTTTGATTGACTCCAAAGGAATAAGCATATTATGACACTTTTTGTGACAAAAATAACATTTTCTATAGTTTTATATAATTGTTGTTGTTTTACGAGGGGAGTCAAATATATATACGATATTATTTTCCCAAACCTTGGTAAGAACCACCTAAAATTTGAAAGATAGCTCTTGGCAACTTACATAAACACATCCATACCACAACCAACACATAAACCATGTTTCTATGGGAAATTATGCACCACTTTAATGCAAATATATCAATTAATTATGCGGTATAGGCCATAATCTATAAAAATGTTGTGGCCTTTTTCTGCAATTGCAAACATCATTGTCTTCGTATAATGGTTGGCAACCCTTGACCATTATACCACCCAAATCATAGTCTAAATTCACTAAACCTAGTTCTAGAGGTTCCTATATCTATTAAAAAAACAAGAAAAAAAAACACTTTTTTCACTAGTGCAAATTGAACATTTAAAACATAACTACGGTTTGATTATTTACCGTAGTTGATAACGTTGGAACAACAAAACAACAATAGTTAAGTGATATAATCGTCGTTGATTAGCTCACAAGGGTTAAAAAGGTTTCACCTTTTTACTTTCCCTCTCATGCACGATTCTACTTTTGTCTTCCTCCTATCACTGCACCATTACCCTTTCTTACCTCTTGTCGCACTACACCACTACCTTGGTTCCCTCTCGCCGTGAAGTAAGTCGTGAAGTTGTCGTGAAATTGCCACCAAGTCCTCGCTAATCTTCACTACTTCTCATGGAAGTACAAAATGCTAGCACCACTAATCCTCTTCATCAATCATTGTCGCGAACTATAACCACCCCACAACAATTCGTCTTGCCCTCTCTCACTAAGCCATTTTTTTCCACAGCTTGCACCTCATTGGCCCCTCCATTCCGGCGATGTTGGCTACCTAGGTGGCAATTATCCTTTCTCTCTAGACACCCTCTTTGTCTCTACTCCAAGTAAGTTATCTTTTATTTTTTTAATTAGTTTTGTTATTTATATATAATTAGTTTTGTAAATTTAATATAATCACTTTTTTATTATTTAGAGTTAGAAATATTTGTTATATTAAATGTTATGAATATTTGATTAGTTGTTGTTATTGAGAGTTAGTGACATTTATATGAATTATTAGAAATATGTGTCTCTTATTCAACATGTTGGTATTGAGTTCGAAGGTGTCTGAACCCCGACAATTATTATTTATATTTATTATTAGATGGATTGTTATAGAACATGGATGGATTGAAGTTGGATTTATTTATAACATATAATTGATGATTATGAGAGAGGGGTTGAAGAGTTTATACAATATCACATTAGGTTGTGGTGGCAATGTAGGCTTGGCCCAGCTGGCCGGCCCGCACACCTGCTAAAAAAATGATGGGCAGACCAAGATATTGAGCGCACTAGTCTGCAAAAAGCCCCGACCCGCATAAAAAACACTTACACTTATGTATATTGATTACTTTCCTTTTTAGACTTCTGCATGAATATAAATTCTTGTATGAATGGAAAAGACAAGTGTTATGTATTTTTGAATGTGCTAAAATTTTAAGAATTCATCATGTATGTCAAAGTAGGAACATGAATATAATAAAAATGTTGAGTTATCAATTTATCATTCAACTCCCCAAAGTCTCTGCTTAATTTTGTGAACTTGTTAAAGTTTTCCAAGTTGTTGAACATGAAAAACTTTAAAATAAGAATTAAGAAAAACATGTATAGGTTTATAGACCCCCGTTTTCATGACTCCAACAAGTAATAGGAAACCAGAAACAAAAACAATACATCCCTAATTCCATAATGTAGCGAAAGAAACAAGTTTACCTTGCCCATATATAGATAAGTAAGTCTATCCTTATTTTTTATTCCATAATGTATAGTTTTTGCCTTTTAAATGTCTTTTAACTAATTTTCAATGCAATCGCCATTTGTAGCTGCTTGTTCTATCGTTATTAGATTGTACTGTTGTATGGTTTTGCTCTTTGGTTAGAAATCCTCCCTTTTTATTTGAAAAATATAGTAGATATGTAAGTCTATTTTAAAAAGTACCTTCTATTATATTGACATTGAATATAAAAATGTCATGTTTTCTAACGTTGAATGTTTTAGATTTAGTGCTTTTATTGGACATAGTGTATTGAGTGGTAGATCAATTGTCAATACTAAAAAGGTCACACAAAATTTCCTCCAGGTAATTATATTGTATCATTGATGTACTTTTTGTATTATTATTTAATTTATCTAAATAGTTTTACTGTGGTGTAGTGCAATAAACAAATTGGGAACTATGAGTGTAGCTATTACATCATGTAATAACAATCATTATGCATGGCAGTTATCAAAGTGATTGGGATGAGGTAATATGCTAACTTTCATATGTATTAATTTTAACTTCAACTAACTTTTGCAAAATTTCAAAGACTCAAGTCCAATGGATTCAAAATCATGAGCTTATTTAGATGTAAGAATATAAAGTAGTTAGAGTTAGAGTTAGTTTATAATACTTTTATATATATATATATATATATATATATATATATTAGTTATCTGTAATAATTTTGAGATCTTTTAATATTTTGAATTGTCTTAGATCTCTAAATGTTTTTGAACCATTTTTTGAGTGACAATTTCTAACTATACTTAAAATAAAAAAACTTCTTTTCAACGATGATTCATACCCTAACCTTCATTATATAACTTATTCAACGACTGTTATGGTTAAACTCGTCGTCGTTTCTCAAACTTCACTTTTTTGTTTTTTAAATATTATACAAATTATAATGATAGTTTGTGCATTAATCGTCATGGTTTTGTAAACTTCTTTTTTTAAATCTTCAAAGAGCTTATCACGACGAGTTTTAAAGCTGTCATGATTTTTATACGAAATTGACGATGAGTAAGTTAACGATCATGGTTTGCCTCAAACTTTTAACAATGGGCATTACAATGACGAGTCTGGAGTTGTGGTACAATGCCTATTTTTACTTTCGTCAAAAGCCATATTTACAATAGTATTTGAAATTACAAAAAGAACGTGAAAAATTACTCAGAACTATTTCCCTATAGGAACTAGCTTCCACACACATTTCTCCAAAACTCATCTAGATCCTTCCAAAAACTACCTATAGTTGGGTGTGTTTTGTAATAGAGTTTGATTTGGTTTGAACATAAAATACTTTCAACCAAACCAAACTATATTTTTTTTTCAATTTAGTTTAGATTGATTTTGTAGTTTTATTATATAATTTTTTATTAGTACATTCATTTGATTTTTTTACATGACAACTTAATGTTATCTTTGACATTGTGTATATATTAAACAATTTATTTACGCATATTAACTATTTTCTTTAATTTTTTGATTTTCTGTTTTATTTTCAATAGTTCAATTTTTAAGACAGTCAATCTAGACTCATAACCTTACTTCCCTAAGTTTGTTTATTTAAGATATAACATAACAAAAACAAAAACAAAAACAAAAACAAGAAAAAAAAACCTTATTTTAGAAGTTTATCTTGTTATTGAATTTTGTTGCATCTTGAAGCTTGAGTGAATTTGTTTGACATTTTTTGTGAGTATTTTTCATGTCTCGATCATTTTCTTTGTCTTTCCCTATTTGTGTTTTATTTTCTCTTAATTCCTTTTTATTTCTTTCAAAGGAAAATTGCCAATTAAATAAGGATTAGAGTAGAAACAATAATATTTTTTTTCTTTTGTTTTTGTTTCTATCTCTTTTTTTTCCTCAATTATCTTTCTTTTTCTCATTCTACTTCTCTCTCCTTTAATTTTTTCAATGTCTCCCTCCTTAGTTATTGAGAGTTCATATTCCAAAACTTGAGATATTCATATCTCCTATATCTATTTCGATAATAGATTTAGTAGGTTTAACACCAGTGTTAAATTTCCCCTTTTATTTAGTGTTAAATTTCCCCTTTTATTTTGTCCTCTGCCCTACTTTTCATCTCTCTCATAAGTTCATTTTATTCTCTCTTCTTTTATATGTCTCTTTTGAAATTAACCTTCTCGTAATGATTTTCATCTCCGACCTAGTTGTCATTGAAGTTCCGTTGAATCTCTTTCTATCTTATTTGTTCCACCAAATCATAATTTTTAAATTATACAATCTCAATATTTTCCTCTATGCAAGCTCTTTCCATTCTCATCTCCCAATTTTAAGTTTATTTATGAATCATTAATTCCATTAAAACATTGTATCTTAAGCTTCACTTTCCTCAATTTTGTTCCCTTTAGTATCACCATCATGATCTATTCTCTTTCTTCTATCAAACCATTTACCCCATCACACTAGTGTAGTTTTGTGATTTTACATCGCCTTATAGGCCTCAGTTATTGGGAAACTGAAGCCTATAAGGACCTAGTGGCATTTTTGCAATCTTTTGAACTTTTTTTCCTCGAGTCAAAAGGCAATTGAAGCCTATCGGGACTTTTCTGCTTCGGTCCAAAGTCAACTGAAGCCTATAACGTATCAAAGTTTCCCAATATTTCAAAAATGTCACTACCAGCAAAGCTTTTGGCCTCGGGTGGAACAAGATCGAGGCAATTTCCACTTTAGGCCTCAATTATTAATTGAACTAAGGCCATATGTCTTATTTAGGTTCCCAAATCGCGATTATAGCATTGTTCCTCTTTTTCCCCAAAGTGAAAACCTCTGCTGTGATTTTAGAGAACCACCGTTGTTGTCCATCGTGCCACCCTCTGTTGCAGCTGTCCTCCGTCGTGGGTCACCTCCTCCATCGTGCCACCATTTACCACCGGTAGTCACAGTTGTATCGTTGCCTCTCGTTGCTGGTGAAATTTTTTTGTGCATTTTTTTTTTTGCATTTTGGTTCCTTTGTATCACTTTGCTCTTTTTTCTACTATTTTTTATAGTATTTTGAGTTTTTGTGGTTGCATTTTTCATCATCAGGTGTTGTTGCATTGTGGAGTCTCTAGCTCTCACAATGTTGCATTAGATCATTCTTCTTCTCCAACGAGGTTGTGGTAGATGCGTGGGGAAGTTGCGAAGTTGGTTGTAGGGATGAAAAAAGAGCACATATGGCTTCAGTTGTGTGTAGAACTGAGGCGGAATGGGGCAGAATGGGAAGTTTCTTCCTCGGTTGGGACCCGAGGTCAAAAGCAGTACCGTTTTTACCTCGCCCTAATATGCCTCTATTCTGGAACCAGGGCAGAATTGCGAAAATAGCAGGGCCAAAAGTGCTTATTGTACTAGTGTCATCATCATTATGAATCTTTTCATTTTTTTTTAAATTTACATTCTATCATATAACTTTTTTTCGGTGCTACCACAATATTATAAATATAAAATACTTACACTACAAGAAAATCCTTTAATAATGATCAATTTTAGTTACTATAGTGAGCAATTTATAAACTAAAAATTATTGATAACTAAAATAGTTTCAAAAAATTATAATTAGTTTCTAAATTAGTAATTAAAATAATTTTTATTATGAATTCATTTCTAAATTGGTCACTAATAGTAGCTACCAAGATTTTGGCTACCAAAAAATTCTTCTCTGAACATGTATTTTGTCACTAAAATTGGTCATTATTTAAGAGTTTTCTTGTAGTGTTATTATTATAAATTTATTTTAAATTAGAAGTTATATTTTTATTACACTGAATTTATAATAATTATTTTAAATAGCAACATGAAATTAAATTTAAAATTAAAATAGATAGGAAATTAAAATTAGTGTTTTGTCATAATAAAAGGAGTAGAAGTTTCTTTGAAGATAAATTGAAGGTAGTTTAAAATTATTAGCTTAGTTGTAACGAAAGTGTGTCAAATGTACCTTCAAAGAAAAGAAAGAAAACATGTTCAGAATTAATTGAGAGGTAATTAAATGATATGGTATGTTATGCAGGAAAGAATGAGAAGGAAGAGACCTAAAAAGGAGGTACAAATGGTTGAGATAAAATATTTGTAAAGGAAGAAAAAATAGTAAGAATAGCTTCTTCTTTTTTTCATAAGGTGATGTGGAAACATTGTATGCAACATAATTAATTGTATTATTGGATAGAAAGTGTTTTAACCACACTATCTATCATACTAATTATATAACTCCCAGAAAAAGGTTTTTTTTTTTTGTAAAACTTTATTTTTGTTATCATAAATAATGATAATAAAAAATATTTTCTCATAATCAAATCATTTTTGTTATTTTTGTAAAACTTTATTTGATTATATTTCTTTGGTACATATATGCATGTATTTATAGGCCTATGAGATTTTGCAAATATTTATTTTCTTTGATTGTGTCTAGGGATGGCAACAGGGCGGGGCGGGTACGGGTATCATGATCCCATCCCCATCCCCATAATAAAAATTCATCCCCATCCTCATCCCCAAACCCAACGGGTATACAACTTTTGACCCATCCTCATCCCCACCGGGTAACGGGTATTTTCTTATACCCATACCCATACCCATTTTTTTATTGTTCCATATATCAATTAAATATTTTTT
>Ga0214544_1003301_pt1 | contig 33534 bp, 19 predicted proteins | sample CNSS3metaG_FD_160074 | JGI IMG/M metagenome (GOLD analysis project Ga0214544, IMG submission 160074) | Root nodule microbial communities from cowpea collected in UCLA plant growth center, Los Angeles, California, USA - CNSS3 | ecosystem: Host-associated > Plants > Roots > Nodule | place: USA...
TCCGCTCAATTAATAAAGCTTTAAATTTTCCCGCGTTTTGGGAAAATGAGGTATTATTAAACGTGCTGTCTTATTTATTCCATTTATTTATTTATAAATTAGTAATATCCTGACGGGATGTTACATAGTCCACGCAGTCATACAATCTGCCTTCGAACGAGTCTGTATCGAACATATCCCAAGAACCGACAACATTAGAGCCAACATCCTCTCAAAATTAGCCAGCACCAAATTGAAAAGCCGCCACCGATCTCTACTACAACAAACATTATCTACACCCTCCATCACAAATACCTGCCAAAACCTAACCTACACCCCAACTGACAGCATCACCCCTCCCCAAAACCATAACTGGACCACCCCCTATATCCAATACCTAAAAACCGACAACCCCCCAAAAGATGCGGACAAAACTTGGCTAGCTAAGGCCGCCAGGTATACCATGATAGACGATGACCTTTACAAGCGCGGATACAGCCAACCTCTCCTTAAATGTGTCACGACAGAGCAAGCGCAATATATCATTAAAGAGCTACACGAAGGCATTTGCGGCTACCATTCCAGCGCACGTACCATTACTACAAGAGTCCTTAGAGCCAGATACTTTTGGCCGACTATAGAAGCAGACTGCCAGGATTATGTCAGAAAGTGCAAACCATGCCAAAAACATGGCAACCTCATCCACCAGAAGCAAGAACAACTACACCACATACTATCCCCATGGCCATTCGCTAAATGGAGAATGGATATCCTCGGCCCCTTCTCACCCGGCAATGGCCAAGTGAAATTCCTGATTGTAGCCGTCGACTACTTCATCAAATGGATAGAAGCCAAGCCGCTAACCACCATCACGGCCCAGCAAGTTCAATGGCCGACAATTTATAGATAAGGAGCTAGCCAAGTTCTACACTGGCCTGGGCATCAAACACATCACAAGTTCTGTAGAACATCCACAAACTAATGGACAAGCAAAGGCGGCCAATAAAGTTATCCTAGTGGAACTGCGCAAGAGATTAGATAGCACCAAAGGCCGATGGCCCGAAGAGTTAGTATAAGTGCTATGGGCTTACAGGTGCACCCCTCAATCATTAACAAACGAATCCCCATTCAGCCTAGTACGGTGTAGACGTCATGATATCGGTTGAGATTGGCGAACCCTCGCTGCGCCGAGAACTATACGACCCAACCCACAACCACCAAAACATGGCCACGCATCTCGACCTCCTACCCGAACTCAGAGAAATAGCCCAGATACGCAATTTAGCTGCCAAACGACGAGTTGCCAGAAAGTATAACGCAAACCTATGTCCACGATCATTCGCAATCGGGGACTTAGTATGGAGAATGGCCAGCAGTGCAAGCAAGAAGGATGGCAAGTTCTCCGCCAATTGGGACGGCCCATACCGCATACGTGAAGACAGAGGAGGAGGAGCTTATCGCCTTGAACATCTATCTGGGGAAGAGATACCCAACACTTGGAACGTGTCCCACCTCAAATTCTATTTTAGTTAAATGTATACTGCATTAAGTCGAATACTTGTAACCCTGGGTGTACTCTTTTTCCTCACCTGATCTTTTTTCCCTAACGAGGGTTTTGGCCAGTGGGGTTTTAACGAGGCACCCCATATTCAATAAATAAAATGAAGGGTTCTCAACTATACAACTTTCCTATGTTTTTACTCTCATATTCGTTTAAGTTCCCCAGCCTTACCACAAGTAAGCGGCCTGGGTCGAACACCCTCAACTTGATGTTAATTCGTTTAAGTTTCTCACTCTTACCACAAGTAAGTGGCCTGGGTCGAACACCCTCAACATGATGTTAATTCGTTTAAGTTCCCCACCCTTACCATAAGTAAGCGGCCTGGGTCGAACACCCTTAACTTGATGTTAATACGTTTAAGTTCCCCACCCTTACCACAAGTAAGCGGCCTGGGTCGAACACCCTTAACTTGATGTTAATACGTTTAAGTTTTCCACCCTTACCACAAGTAAGCGGCCTGGGTCGAACACCGTCACACACGACATGCAAACAAACATCTCATACATGCACAAATAGAACGAGCAATTAACCAGGAAGTAACCGGCATTCATATCAAACATCAAAATAAAGCAATGTACGAGTTATTACAGACTTAGAATAATTAAACCAAATTGGAAATATCAAATTGAAAATACTAAGCCTCTTTCTGCTCGGCCTCTTCCGTCACCACCTCGTTATCGCCAACATAAGCATCGACCGTATCCTTCACCCCATCCCCTTCTGGGCTAGATTTCGCTTCGTCTATAAGCACACCATCAATGACATCTTTATTGACATCAAACCTAGCGTCATTACTGTTAACATTCTCATAAAAAAAAATGACGCTTGACGAATCCCCTTCTGAAAGCCATTGATGTGTTCTTGAATTATGCAGCTCTTTAAGTCCTCTAGTTCACCCTCCATCCCGTCGTGTTTTTCTTTGATATCGTCATAGTCGGCCTCAAGCTCTACAATCCTGCCCTTCAGCTTTTCTTCAGAATCAAGGCATTGTACCCTCCACGTAGCGTGCCTCTTCCTTTCCACTTCCCACTCCTCCTTATCCTTCTTCCAAGCTTCCTTCTCTTCATCGTCCTTATCAACTTTCTCCTGCAACTCTTCCACCTTGGTCCGACTTCCTTCCTTCAGCTCTCATTCGTATAACGATCCCACACGCTGACTAAGCAACAAGGTCTTGCTGCTAAATTCAACCATGGCCTTCACCAAAGCTTTTGGCTCCATATTGTCAATTGAATTTATCAGTGATTCCGGCACATTAATCTCAATGTCTTTCCTAACAGTAGTTTTCGGAAGCTCAATCAACCCAGCTTTCGGCCCCTTCACCCCATTGGCCGAGCCTGCTCCTATCACAGCAGCTCGCACTTTCTTCACGTCTTTTGCCCTTGCCCGGCCTAATAGGCAACTCCGCTTTCCTTTTTGTACCTCCATGCACGTGGACGTCTACTAGCGAATCTTGCAAATTGGGAACCATAGTGTTCCCGGCAGCTTTAGCCTTCACCGCCTTCTCCTTACGAAGGGTTTGGAAAAGTGTCAAGTTCTTCTTCCCAAGTTGCGCCATATGCCCTGAAGTACACAACACACAAATCGTCAAAATACTCCAACCAATAACAATGCTCAAAGTTACAAAAAAATACCTTTAATATCTATAATGGGGTGAACTGAATTATACACCCTAACTAAGCCCTTAGTGGGCATCTTATCGCTAAATTGCATCAAAGTATCCACCACATCCTTCTCACCCACCGATAGATCTTCCCTCGAAATCACCTTATATCTCCAAGGGTTGCCGGTCCAGAAGAACGGGAATTTAGTATTACCATCAGCAGTATAGAAATGTGATCGACCAGCTGGTTTTACTACAACTTTGAAGAACCCATCTTTGAAATGCTTGAATGACTGAGTGAAGGCCTCCAATTTGTTGAGACCAGGCTGGCTGATTAACGACAACCATGTTATCGGACTCTTCGGCCTCGTGACAAAAAAGTATAGGAACGCTCGAGGAGACGGTTCCAAGTACAGCGCCATGCACAATAATATGAAAGCTTGCAAGTACGCCCAGCTGTTCGGATGAAACTGAGTAGGGGCAACGTTCAACAATCGCAGTACTCCCATAGTGAATTCGTCGAATGGTAGTCGGATGTGCAGCTGTGAGAAGTGGCACATATACATGTAGAAGAATTCTTCGGCTGCTCCTTCTCGGCCATGGCACACGCATTCAACAGCAGTAACCCGCTCTGGAGCAATTATGTCCCCTCGCGCCCCCTTTTCGAAAATAGGTGTACAATTCAACCACGACTTTAACAAACACGACCATCGAAACAACGATCGCTGAGTCCGTACATCTGTCGCTACCCATTCGTATCTGATCTTCACCGGCCAATTACTCTCCGCTAGCTCCTCGGGCGGATCTTCCCTAATTTCAACCACCCTCTCCATTGGGATTCTCCCTACACTACCCATTTCTTCCCTATCGTTGTTATCATCTCGACTACTCCCGCTATCCCTATACCGCTCACTACCCGAATCTGACAACGAAAACCTATCGCCACTACTAGACATACCTGATTTCTTTAGAAAAGATGACGGAGGAGGAAGAGAAGATATCAGACAGCTCTAAATGCACGCAAACGAATTTTTTGCAAATGAGACAAAGTGAATGAACTGCCAACATCATCTTCATTTATACACACGAATTTCAAGCGTCATAACCCTTTCCCGCCAAAAACATATCTCTTTTCAATCATCACAAAGTACCAAAATGGCGGCGCCAAACCTCCCTAAGTCAGCCTTCTAACGCCCTTTCACCTTCCACAAACCTTTTCAACTGCCACAAACCTTTTCACCTGCCACAAACCTCTTCGCCTCTTTTAGCCTTAACATTGTTCATCACACTTAAAGGCTGGGGGACTGGTGTATCACACCTAGCCGATCTCGACTAGCACATCAATACATATCATCCTTCACCAACACATCGTATCGGCAAAGGCTGGGGGACTAGTGTACTGGACTTGGTCAACTTAACCATATAAATGACAACCCTTACGTATATGCCGGAAACAACCCAAGTACACGACTTGGGCCGGCATGGACTTAAACTCGTAATTGAACGAAGGATAAGCTAACAACAAAACGGCCAACCTAGGACAGTGTGCGGCCAAGGACGACATTCGACAAGTTGAGGAGTAACCGGATCAGACCGCTCCTAAAGACTTAGCAAAATGAAATCCCTTATGCCATCCAATGAGCCCACAATAGTCGAACTAAGGGCTTGGGCCAAGGCCCAGGTCCACTTACAGCCTAAATTGAGGCTCAAACCAGGGCCCGGCCCATGCCATAACCAGACATAATTAATACTCTATAAATACATGTGGACCCCATTAATTAAAGGTATGCATTCATTAATCACTGATTTGACCTTTTGAGAGTTTTGACTCACTTGAGCTTTGGAGTCCCTTCTGCAGGTAACCCCTCCTGGGTCCAAATCGACATGTACCAACCGAGAAGAGGCCAACTGAGGAGATAATAGACTACATGGGTAAAGTGACGCTTGTGCCTAACTTATCTTGTTTGTTCTCTGCAGGAACACACCACGTCCATAAACTACTTTGCTAGTGCCTTAAAAAATTACCAAAGTAGCGAGAGAAGAAAAAACCAAAAATACCACTTCTCAAAATAAACAAAGATCATATATATTGAGGCTAAATATGTCAATTCAGATAGTTTTTGAACACAATGGTCTTAAATGATCAAATAACCACATAACCAAAGTTTTGGACAAATGTCATAAAAATAAATTAGATTAATTAAGTAATTGATAAATAGTAAATACCTAAAAGGTCAATAAAATGATTATGTATAAGGAATTTAAATATGAATATTTGGAAAAATTCCAAACCAATTTGGGTTCTTAGTTTTTATAGCCGATTAAAGTAAACATAAAAAGAAATCGATGTATATAATTGGTACATGTAATAAGCTTTTTAATGAATTACTTTTTCAATCTTAAAACAACTAGTTTTGACCTTTTAAGAAATTCCATCCTTAATCAAGTATTGCTTTGAATTAAAATATCAATTAAAAGTTGTATTTACAACAACTAAAAATAATATATTCATAAAAAATTAAATTGTTATGATTAAATAATCTACAACAATATATAAAAAATATAATATATTTTTTTTATATTTCATTATTCTAACTTTATTCTTAATTATTTTATAAATAATTTATTTTTAATTGTTATTTGAAAAAAAATATTTTAAATTATTATTTAAAAGAACTGTATACATATTTTATTTTTTAATTTTATATTAATAATTATTTTAATACATATTATCGATCTTAATTTTAATTTTGATGAAAAATAAAAAATGGAACCTGCGCCAAGTAACGATGTTCGCTATTCTTAATAAATTATAAAGTTAATGTTGCTAATATTTTAACTTTTAAAGGTAAAAAAAAAAATGAAGATGCAGTCATGTGATACAGCCCAGTGATAATAAATTATTTGCATCACGTCCTTACAGAGTCACGTTTTTAACCTTTTTCCATTTCACTATCACTCCTTACTGGTTAGGTAGCATTCTTTCGCCTATAAATCCCTTCCACATCGCTTCCTCTTCTCACAAACTCCAAAACTCTGCAACAACAACATCAATAAGAAGAAGATGGAAGAGGAAGGCACGGATTCGCGAAAGCAAGCGAAGCTCGTAATCATGGAACTGGCCAACATGATAAGCGTTCCGATGGCCCTAAACGCCGTCGTTCGCCTCAACGTTGCCGACGCCATCTGGAACGCCGGCGCCAACACCCCCATCTCCGCCGCCCAGATCCTCCCCCGCATCCTCCCCGCCGGCGACGCCGAGAACCTCCAGCGCCTCCTCCGCATCCTCACCAGCTACGGCGTCTTCCACGAGCACATCGACGCCGGCGAACGCAAGTACTCCCTCACCGACGTCGGCAAAACGCTTGTCACCGACGAGCAAGGCCTCTCCTACGGGGCTTACGTTCTCCAACACCACCAGGTCCGATTTTTGAAGAGTTTTTTTCTAATTAAATTTGTTGGTGACGCCTGATTTTTAGTACAAATGTCCTTATGAAAACGAATTTTAATATTTTAGGGAAATGTTTATCAATTAATTTAAGTTGAAGAGGTCTACCAATAAAAGAAAATGAATATTAAAAATAATGACTCATGTGAGTGATGTAGTTGTGTTGATAGGACGCGCTGATGCGAGCGTGGCCATTGGTGCACGAGGCAGTGGTGGACCCTACGAAGGAGCCGTTCGAGAGGGCGAACGGAGAGGGAGCGTATGGGTATTATCTGAAGAAGGAAGAGATGAACGAGCTGATGGTGAAGGCCATGTCAGGGGTGTCAGTGCCCTTTATTAAGGCCATGTTGGAGGGCTACGATGGCTTCCAAGGTGTGGAGAGGCTGGTGGACGTGGGTGGTAGTGGCGGTGACTGCCTCCGCATGATCCTGCAGAAACACCCCACCATCAAGGAGGGGATCAACTTCGATCTCCCTGAAGTTGTGGCCAAAGCACCACCAACCCCATGTGAGTCACTGTTAGGTTCTTGTTTTATGAAATTGTTGTGACCACATGTGATTAATATCATCGACTCATTCATCTGTAGATGTAACCCATGTGGGTGGTGACATGTTCAAATCTATTCCCCAAGGAGACGCTATCTTCATGAAGGTCAGTCCACTGCTCACTACTTTATTTTAATTTATTTAGGATTAACTTTTAATCTTAAATTGTAATCTTAGTATAGAAAACTTTATTGATTAAGACAATTGTTTGGTCTTAAATAAGTTTATAAAACATAACAGAATTTTATTTTAAGATTCATTGATCTATTTTAATACATACATTTAATATTTAAAAATTTTAACCAAAATTTAATTATATTAATCATTATTAGAACTTAAATAAAATTAAAATTAGTATATTAAGATGATATCTTTCTATTATACTAAAAATAAAATTTATAATACTTGTTATAATTAATTAATAGATATGACTGATTACGGTATCACTTCCAATTTCATATATATATATATATATATATTATTTCTTTTTCTTTCTGATAGTAGATAATAGCGGTTGGTGGGTTAGCTTGTCTCACAAAAAAATGTCTAGAAAGAGAAAAGAAAGATGTTAACTACTCACTGACCAGACAAAACAAAGTAGTATTGTATCATTCTCGTGCCGATCTCCTCGTAAAATTAAACAAAGTATGTATACTTGGGTCACCGGTAAAATTAAACAAAGTATGCCTAATTACGGTCACTTTTGCCTGAACTCTGAAAATGGTAATTTTATATTATTTATATCTGCTATATTTTATCATTTATTTTCAAAATACAAAAGTTGGAACATAGATTAACCCATTATTTAGTGGAAAATGATGTACTCGTGTTATTTGATATTTAATAGGGAAAAATTGTATATGTTTTTTTTATTTGTAAATACTATTTTATTTAAACTTTTTAATATTGATTAAATTAAATTTTTTATTTTTTAATTTGAAATTAATATTGCATTACATGTATTTTTTACAATTTTTATTATATGTAATTTTTATATTTTTATATAACTTTTACCTGTCATCATATAATATATATAAAAAAAAATTAAATCTAATAAAAGAAAGAAATTAAATCTAATAAAAAAAAAGAAATAATAAATAAAATTGTTAATTAATTAAAGGAATTTGTAATTTATGAGTTAGAAAATTATAAAATTAATTATTTTAAAATATCCTATCTGAAATTTCATATAAAAATAAAATTAACTTATAAAATTAAAATGACTGGTTTTTCCTCACGAAAAACAATTTTCATCTTAAGTTTAAGATGTAGTTATGATTTTTTTTATTAGAGTTGTCTTATGGGCATAATATTGAGGTCTTTTTGTTAAAAAAATATTACGGTTTTTAGGTACTAACGCCATAAAGTATAATGGAGACGCAATATATATAACTCATTCGTAGGGTAGGGATATATATATATATATATATATATATATATATATATATATATATATATATATATATATATATATATATATATATTCACTACATATATACAACTGATAACGTTGGTATGGATAAAAGATTTAATTAATCTTACAATTATTAACTCATTCGTAACCCTCGTTCTCTTTACTTTATTTTATTACAAGCATTATAAAACATAACTTATTTTTACTATATTTCTTACATAGCACTAATTATGAATAATAAAAAAATATATATTAGGATGGATTGCTGCAATACTTAAATAAATTATTCATCTTACTTTTTATCCGATGTATTCACCTTAAATTCCTAACAAACATGTTACAGGAAAGATTTATTTGTAACGAACAATATGCAGATTCATGTTGTGTGTAAAAATTTGTCTAGTGATTAGTAGATTTTGAGAGCTTTGGCAGGATTTAATGACTGGTCTTTCTCACTGTAAACATTGTTGTGCATTAATGACATCTATTATAGTTTTGGTGAATAATATATTGGACATTGTATGGCAGTGGGTGCTAACAACATGGACGGACGAGGAAATAAAGCAGATAATGCGGAACTGTCACAAGGCACTTCCTGAGGGAGGGAAACTGATAGCTTGTGAGCCAGTGCTGCCAGAGCACTCTGATGAGAGCCACAGAACGAGGGCGTTGCTTGAGGGTGACATTTTTGTGATGACAATCTACAGAGCTAAGGGGAAGCACAGGACTGAAGAACAGTTCAGGCTGTTAGCCATTGATGCAGGTTTCCCTCATTTCAGAGCCTTCAATGTTGACCATTTTTACACTGTTCTTGAGTTTCAGAAATGAAATTAAGCCAACCATTCTTCTCTGTTTCAAGGGCCTTGTTCTGTAGACTGAGTTAAGTGGTAGTGGTCTTGTGATATTACAACTGAGTTGCTTCGAGGATTAGGGCAGAGATTGTTAGATATTGATTGTGGTATAGGGGAAAGGCCAAGTTCACAAGAGTACCCTACCATTTGTCTTAAAAAATAAGAAACAGAGTAAAGACATGGTAGTAGCCTAGAGTTAAATAACTATCTGTTCAAAAGTTATCCTTTTATTTATGTTAATTTGTTATTTCTATAAGTTCAGACGAAAAGTTTTAGATTCTTATGAGTAAACTTAATTTGAAGACTCGAAAGGTATTTTAAAGTGTGCATTATCTTGTAGTGAAGGTATTTTACTCGAAAGGTATTTTAATGCGTGAGGGTTAGCTTCTTCTTCCTCCACTTCATCTTCGATTTTCCCCTAATTTTGGGTCTATAGTAACAATCACCATACTTTCTGCCTCCATCCAAAGTTGGCACCGCCTAAAGTCATCGCATGTCGTCGAGTCATCGGCCAGAGCTCCATCGCGGTTGCTCTCAACCAAAACGATGTCGGTGCCACTAAAGACGCTTCCCTCTCCCATCTTCTTCGCCTCACGTTGGAATCGCTCTGGTTCATCATTGCTGGTGCAGAGGAGTTCGTAATCAGAGACGCCATTCATGTGAGGGTTGTGTGGAGCTGATGCCGCTTAACCGTTCAGAGCAGACAAAACTCACCACTGCACCACCATCATCGTGCCCAAACGTAATTCTGGAAAGGGCTTGCGAATGTGAAAAATTAGTAAAGTTAAAACATTAATTTAAGTTTGTTTAGAAATTAACAGATGTTAAAATGTACTTATGAAGTTTGTTCATCTTGGAATAGACTTAAAAACTAATACGCATTACGCATTGTTTTTTTTAGTGTTTGAGAATAAATTGATCTATCAATGATAAGTTTGATCTTCCGCAAGCATTATCAACTAGTTTTAAAATGCCAATTTTAAGTTCACTCATTTTTAACAATTGAATTTTTTTTTTTAATTCAACAACTTATAAGTCACCCTGACATTTACCAAAGTATACACAACATATACAAGCCAAATTAAAAAAAAAAAAAATTGAATAGGAAAAGCTTCTTTTAAAGCACCAACTAAAGCAAATTATAATCTATCAGTAAAATAATGCACATAATATGCATATAGATTATTATTAAACAATGATAACCGATATCCATTTCATTCTTCCTTCATATTACTAAAGCACCATCATATCCTTGACCGTGGATATTAGAAAAATCAAGATAATAGAGAAAATAATAAATAATTCCTTTTTTAGAGTGACACTATCATATTCTTAACATGCAAAATATCAAAAAGTCGTCCTTTTTATCTTACCAACATTATACAAATCTAGAAAAATAGTTATTTCCTCTTTTCTAGATTGATCACATGTGTTATCAATAGTTATGTAAAGTTTAGGATCTCCAATTTTTTTCGGAATATAACTTTTTACTTTTCTAGAAAAAGTATGCAAGTTTTCTTTTCTCAATATAAAGAAATATATATATATATATATATATATATATATATATATTGCAATAGATGAAACATTTTTCTAACACAACCTCTGAGATTTTCTAATTGTATAACGTTAGAAGTTTAATCATCTTAAGAAACATACCTTTATCACTTCACTTTGGTGTTTTCTCATAGCCTCTAAATTCATGAGCATGAAATGCTAGCCAATGAATTGAATCAATAGAAATTTAGCCGTAAATGATTCTTGAAAAATTGTGAACATTTATAATTTTATTGATGTACATATTGATTCAACAAGTCTTCACAAGATTTCATTGTAAAGAATATAACTTATGCGTATGAGAAATGCACAATTCTTTTGCACATTAACATTTTTCCTTGTTCTAAATCCATGTTTAGAAAACACATTTCATCCAAGATTGTTAGCATACGTTAAGCTAAATAGATAGCCCGACAAAAAATAAGCTTCATCACTATTTGGCAAGAAGGAAACATTTGTAACCAAGTAGATTGAAACATCCACCATGTTCTCAAGAAATGGTAGATTTGAAGTATTTAATATGAATTCCATTTTAAATACACTCCTATGATTAATGTTTTCCTATATCACATTATAAATAATTAATATGAAATTCTATCACATGTAATTATTTGAATTTTAACAACCAGAATCCAACTGGTGCAGTGGAGAATAAAAATTGCATCCATAAATGATATCTAGGAATCCAATTGTTCACGGAATATTTAAATTTTGTAATATTTAAAATATGAATTGTTGAAATGTGATATTTAAAAAGTAAAAGACATAATTAAACCAAAAATCCAAAATTTGAGTCGTTACACATCATATTTATACCATATTTTATAATTAAAATTCTTAATTTGAATATTAAGATTATAAAATGAAATTAATAGTTAACATATTTAAAAATGAAGCGACATTTATTTAATTAGAAAAGGAATACTGTAATTATTTCCTATAAAAAAAATACAGCTCTAACACCTTTATTTAGCACCAAAATTCATAATCAACACCATTTCAATTACCTTTTTTTTATTGAATAGGGGTAAATACATATATTACGATATAAGATAGTGTCACAGAACACAAAAACACAAAACATGGATGACCTATTCAAATACGTCCCAATCGTGTGAAAATTCAATAATAGCACAAGAGAAAGCTTTCTTATATGAGAACAGCTTCTGTTTAAATTCCTCTATCACCTTCGATTTCCTCTGCCAATAACCAATGGAGAAGCTCATCCTCTCCAGCATTAAACCATTTTCCATCACAAATTTTGCTAAACATAGTTCATCCTCAAATCCATACAGTGAACCAAATTTCACAACCTGGAGAGTAGATGTCAAACATTCCGGCACAGCAGCAGAGTTCAAAAACTCCTGGTCGAATTTAGATATTCCCTGATCATTATAATTGATCGTCAAAACAATAAGCGTTAAAGGGTGTAACAAAATTAGCAAAACCTAAAATGTGTTTGCCGAAGTTATTATTACCTCGAAAACAAGAGTCCTGAGAATCGGTGACTTGAGAAGTAAGCCTAACAAGACATCACCAGTGACAGAGCCTAGATCCAAATGGCTCAACATTCCAAATAAAGGTAGATTAGCAACACTTCTTTGCCCCAGCTCCTGCACATAAGAAAACTCAATTTTGTAATGACTTTCCATAAAAATCACCAAGCTTCAGGAATCTCTTTACATGCAATGCAATCCAATTCATATATCATTACTCTTTACAGGGAACGAGAAAAGTTGAAGGTTGCTTACCTGCAAACCATCGAATTTGAGACATTTCATTTTCCTAAATTGTCTGAGAAGCACAACGACACGGGACTCTATCATCGTATCTTTGTTCTTCTCACACGGGCTCACCGTTAAAGTGAGAGAAGCATTATGAGCCGATGAGGGATCCTGCAGCTTGAAAAAATGTGATATGTAATCATAGCCACGATAAGTAAAGTCTTTCAGATGAGAAGCAGAAAACTCTATCGCACAGTTATTCGTCGCATAAGACCCGGACTTGGCGTCTTGCACTATGATAACGCTTTCAAGTAGAGGCACTTTCAGAGTGACGCGTTTTGCTTTTAACCAAGCGCAATTCGTTGTTTCAAACACTTTTAGAACTGGTAAACAAAGATTGAAATCTGAGACAGAGTCATAAATAAATAAAACCCCAGACAATTTCAGGAGTTTTAGTTGTCCAAAATAAACGTAGGTTTTAGTAACTCTAATGGCACAAGAAACCATATTCAGCACCAATTCTTCCAAACAAAAGGATTCGAAAAGAAAATGAGATGCCTGAGCTGAAAAGGACATGTCAAAACGTGTGACAATACGAAGATTTTTAACCCTCTGGATCAAGATATTCGATATCCAAATATTGAAAAGGGTCACATCATGGTTGTGGACAAGAACAAGTGAGAAACTAGATGGTTTTGTAAGAAGAAGTGTCCTATACAAAAAGTTGATGAAGTTCTGTTTTCCTCGGTTCTTCTTCTTAGGAGAGTAGAAAGTATCATCTATGTCCAACTTGGTGATGGATGTCCAGCGATATACCCATGTCTTGGATAACACACTTGTTCCAACTGCGTCTTTGGTTGGCAGAAAAGAGAGTATGCAACTTATGAGTGATTCCGGAAGTTTGCTGATTCTGTCTTCATTTTTTGTTCTCTTCAAATGCTTTTGCTTGCTTGACCTAACGTAAATATATGGACCAGACATCTTTCTAACAATGAAAAAAATGCTGTTCTAATTTTCTTATTTATACTTGTCTCCGTCACTAAGATGCAGCAATATATGAACGTTTTTCTTAACTCTATGATATTGGTACTGTTACTGTGTTGCATTTAAAGCTTGGGAGAGTGAAGAGGTAAGAGAGAAAGAAAAGGGAGGTGAAGGAACATTTACTACTATGCCGATATGCCTTTGATAAGTCAAGTTCCGATGATAGCAACGGTTTTGTGCATTGAGGTAAAGAAAGAAAATAATAATGGCAAATGTTAATCATAGTTAAGAAATTCTAGAGTATATATGAAGTTGTCTGTTATAAAGTTACTATCATTAATATAGTGTTACTGCATTTTTTAATACATTTACGTGAATTTCAATGGACATATCTTATTCTAATTTTTCTTAATCTTTAAGATTTTAATATTAAACTTCCAGCATTTAAAGTTTCTTTCTTTCTTTTTTAAGACAGTCCTTGTCTGCATTTTTCAGAATATATGATATTTTAAATGTTATATATAAATTTTGGAGTTGAAGAGATTTGCTTACTTCAATTTGGACTTATTTATTAAAAAGGAATTATTGACATTTTCTTAAAGTCCCTTGAAATCCCCGTTCTTAGAGATATCCTACGGTTATGTTTCCATCAACTTTTTTTTATAAGGATTCATACGAGAAAGAAATAAGAAAAGAAAGAATGAAAATTAGCTACGTAATAATAAATAAAAATGTAGAAATAAAATTATATTAGAGAATTTCTACTAATAAATTCATACGTTAACATATTAGACACCATTCCTACTTTGTTTTGTCTTTTCATTCGTCATTCTTCATTGGTCTTAAGTTCTTTACAAAAGGTCTAATATTTAGAGATTATAATATTCTCCTTGACTGTAGATTAACCGAAAAAACTAAATTCTTAATTTTTTTTTTCTTATTTTGTATCGACTCAGTGAGTCAAAAATTATAACTAATGATTAGAATATAATTTTGTAATTTTTTTATTTAAGAATATAATAATTTAAATGCCAATAATTTAATCCTCTTGATATATGATGAGGTAGAACAATATTATTTATAATAATACTCTTTATAATTAATTTATTTTTATTATTGATATAATACTCTTTATAATAAAAACACATTTAGATTAAAATACTCACGGGTGCAGGAAAAGATTTTGACATCAATTATTTTAGATAGTGTAATTCGGTTCAACAATAAAACATATCTAAACAAAATAAAAAATGGTGTTTTTTTTTCTCATATATGGGAGAATCGAATCATGAAACCATAAATAAATAATAGAAAAAAAAAGGATTAGACTTCGATTCTCATGGTAACCGAAGCTTAATCCCTTTCTGATTTGAAAAAAATTGTTCAATTTTAAAGGTATTAGACTTAAGTTATCTCAGAACCAATGCCTAATACTCTTAAAATTAAAAAATATTTTAAATCAGAAAGTGTATTAGGCTTCAGTTATTACTAAAAACAAGGCCTAATAATACCTTTAAAATTAAATAGTATTTTAAATCAGAAAGGATAGAACCAAAGCCTAATACCTCTTTTATGCTTTGGTTTTTGTTATAACTGAAGTTTATTGTAGGCGTTTTTTTAAAATATTTTTTCTATTTTTGTTTCCACCTACATATTAACCTGCACACAATTAGATAGAACCAACACACAACTAGCACATTATATTTATCAAACCTATAATCAACCAGGATCTGGATACAATAATATGATATCTTTACAATAAGTTAATGTGCTAAATACTATTATACATTTATATTATATATTTACACAAACTATCCTACTATACTTTATGGATTTATCGAGAATTGGTGCATAACTCTTGAATTTCTGCACAAAAGATAATAATTTCAATTAGTATATAAAACGACAAAGTTATAAAGTATTTTGTTCAATGCAATTATTACCGTTTTCCAACTAGTTGTAATACGAGCACGAACAACGATTGTCATTTATTGCATTACATAGTAATCACACTCATATGAGCCAATTTCTTGATTACACTACAATATATCAACATAGTTACAAATAATTAAGGAAGAAAATGAATCAAACAATTATAAATATGTGGACCAAAATACCAAACCTGGAGGGATAACCTTGTAAGATTTTTTGCCTTAGCAATTGATTTCCCTAACAACATGCTATGATCTACAACTAAACTATGAGAGATGGAATATTTAAGAATACACTTATATAACAAAGAAAGTTCATAACATTGAGGTTCTTACCAATCTATTACATGTTTGAGATGGTTGGGGGGACTTGTGCAAAGAGCAAAACTGAACAATAATGTTGTCATTCAGGGAAACCACAAGTAGTTGCTAAAGATGCTTGAATTGAAAATAAATTTATTGTTAAACCTTAAAAGGACAAATTATAATTACAAGTCAATAAACTACACTTACACAAAAATAAGGGACAATATATTTGCTTCCTTCGTTAAAAACATTTGGTGATGTATGCTTGGATCTCATCAAACTTCTTGCCTTCATGAATGAGTTTAGGGTCTATGAACCCATATACATCATTCAACCCCATATTCTTATTGACACCAAACATAAACCTAAACATAAAACATTTACTTCATATAAGTAACTAGGTAAATCAATTAAATATAAAGAATGGTTCAAAGGCTTACATCATTCATAATTGAATAACAATAATATTCAGTTCTTTTGTTCCTAACATAAACTCTAAGACATCTTGATTATGCAAGTACAATGGAAAGTCAATGTCTCTCCTAAATACATCAGCATCCCATGGAACCAGCATTGGCTCATCGCTTATGATGTTAGCAAGATGGTGTAATGCACCAAGAGGATCGTCCACGAGATAGAGGAATCTTCTTAGGTTTAGGAATTTCCTCTCGAGGTGACACTTTTAATATGAAAATCAATTTATGTCTGAACAAAAATAACACGTAAACTTAAAAAATCAGTAGTGTAATGTGGATTTCGGAATCTGTATCGGGGTGTCAGAAATATAACCAACCAAATTCTAGGCCAGGTGAGGAAAGATCCAAATGCTTGTGCCAAAATATATACCTCATATGTTAGGAAATGAATTATTTAACAAAACACATAAATTTATACAAGAATATGAAATTCATACATAAGTTATGGACTGGTCATATGTTTATTCCCAAATTGTGATCTTCCCAAATTGCATGTACATCATCAAGTATAGGGTTTTCATCAAAATTGATCATTCTTTTAAATGAATAGGTGTCAACAATATGAAGATTACTCAAATTCTCTTCATTAACATCATTGTTTCTTGCTAATTAAGGGTGTAAATTATCCAACAAGTGCACTGGTTCGATTGTAGCACAACAAGGTCATATCCATAAGGATTTGGTTTGATAAAAAAAATAATATATAACATGTTCAAGTTTGTAATGGAATAATTGATAAAAGTTTGATAGTTTGAAAGCATGTTTGAATATAGATAAAGATAAGTGATATTGATTAAGATGTTGGAATTGAACTTAGCTTCTTTCACTCAATTGTACTACCCTTGATTCTCAATAAGTTAAGTCGTTTATTTTAGTGTTCCTAGAAGTGCTCTTAAATGTAATTCCATATAACCTCATTCATGTACTATTAAAATCTATGGGTATTAGACACATGGTGATTCCCACCTAGGGGAGAACCCTTGCATTAACGAACAAGACTCTTTAAATCAACTAAAGTCATAGATCCATCCTTGGTATTTTACCAAGCCTTAGGAATTTTGATTGGATACAAACACTAAACCAGTTCCCAATGTATTTAGTGCTAATGAAGTATGATGATTGGCTAAGTCATCAAAGCAATAAAAGCAAATCAAATAACCAACACGTAAAATAGAACATAATATATATTGAATCACATGTAGTACAAAGAATTTAGAGAAGTTACATTCAATCCTAATTATGAAGAAGTTAACTACTCATAGTGATCTTTAAAGAAAGTACATGGAGTAGCTTTTCTCCTTCCATAGTTTCCTAAAGATGTTCTATTATAAGCCTAAGCTCTCTATTAGGTTTCTATCTAAAATGATATACAAAAATCAACATGCAAATAACAAAGGTATGCTTTGTTTTTATAGAAAAATCAAGCGTTGCTCTAACTCCAATCAACTAGATTAGCCATGAGGTTTCCCCATAGGCGTGTTTGGTTCGATGCTTGAGCATTGAACTTGATGATCAATAATGGAGCTTTCCCCCTTACATGGGTTTTTTTCTTGAAGCTTATCTACTATTCTTGAGTGACGAGTCATTATTTTTCCTTATTCCATTGCCTTTTTATGCCCATCTTGATGGTTGTTTAGTGCTTAATTGTCTATTGTTAGTGCATTTTCATTAATTGGGCTTCATTGGGCCATTATTCCGAATTTTGATTAATTTGGCATTAATTGGTCTAATTTTCGTTTCTAATTATTTTGTACGTATCTTCGTGAAGTAATTTTGGAGCTTGGGCTTTAATCTTAATATGGCATGAGTTAGATGTCTTATTAGTCTTAGTGTGTCCCTTTTAATATGTTAAAATGGGTTTTAACAAGTTAAAAGGCTTGTTGTATATAGTTTCTGGTATGAATGTATTCAATCAGTTGAAATATTTTTCAATTGACTGATTTCACTTAAGTAAAGTGAAATCAACTAATTGTATGAAAAATTCAACCGATTAATTTCACTTAAACCGAACTATATAAGTTGTGTTTTCGAGAGTAGATGCACGATTCTGAGTTTTTGAGCATGAAAACCTATTATTCATCGCTGGAAAACTTTCTCTATTTTGATTACACAGTGGCAAGGTGAAGATTGAAGATCTTGGTTGATCTTTGAGGCATTTTGGCTTGGGATTAACTTGAAGAACTCGTGTATGGTTGGCTACAGAGAGCCACCATTAGGTTTTGTAGTTCTTATGCCTTTGGTTGTTTACCTAGTGTGATTCCAGGTCTGTGAGTGTCATTCTTGCAGGGTTGCAGGCTAGATTTTTGTGTGAGTCAAAAATCTTGGTGTGTTTCTTTGTTCAAAAGTGTAATCTTGGTGTGTGATTTGTAAAACGTTTAAATATAGTGGAAACCAGACTCAGGTTATCCTAGTAAACCGAATGTAGCTTTGTGATTGAGTGAACCAGTATAATACAATTGTGCCATTCTCTTCCCTTCATCTCCCTCACTTTAATTCATTTTAAAATCTCAAGAAAATAAGCAAATCATTATTTGTTGTGTTTGAATGCGTTTCTGTGTAATCTAATAGTGCATACTTGTTAGAAATATTGTTTGGAACAAGTCTTGTGTGTAAAAGTTTGTTGTTAGATTTAAATATTTGAATTCTACATTCTACATAATTTCCTAGGATTTTAACTGATTAATTTGAAATTTTAATCAATTGATTCATAGACTCAAGAACAAATTAATCTACTGTTTTATTTTTTGACCGATTGAAAGTGTACTATTTTGTAGCTGTTGCATTTGAATGTTGTGGTCTATTTGATTCAATCAAAAGGGGTTTTAAGCTTTTGAAAAAGTTTTAAACATTCAATTCAACCTCCCCCCCCTTCTTGGCTTAAACCACCATTTCAATCTAACACTCACTTCTTCCCCATTCTTAATGTGTGAGGAGAGCACCCACTTGGGGGGTTTTCGTTTTCCTATTCTTTGCACACATTTAGAGCATTTTTGAGCACTTGCATACTATTTCAGTCCGTTTTATTCAAGAAGGTGATATATTTTTGTTTACCTTTGCTTTGTAATTTCAATTCCATGGTTTGCTAATTTCGTGTATTGACTTACTTCTTAGAATATATGCAATTAAGCTTTGAGGTTCTAATTTGCATTTTCTTTTTTGTTCTCTCTTAATCTTGATTATGTGATGAATAGATAATCTTGCATCTGTTAATGCTTAATTTTCAGATTGGGTAATGTGTTCTTCGTTGAATTTGTTCATGCTTAATGAATTAGCTTTGCTGCCACAGATAAATGAATGTATGCTTTGCTTAATTGCGTATTGAAACACGTTTTTGACCTTCGCTTAGTGGGTTTTGAACGAGTGGATTGGGTGAGGCCAGAATCCTAATTTTGTAACCCATGATAAGTGAAATTGCATTCGAATTCAAGGAGTCAATACTATTTTTAATCTATTTTATTAAAATTTGCAATTACATTTTCTTAATTCTGTGTTGGAATTTGAATTGAATCTGAATTTGCCAAACCATACCCGCCCTCCCCTTTTTTTAATTTGGAACCTTTGAACGATAATATTGGTCGTTTGGGAGATCATGTTGGGTCCATTACCAAGTACTACATTTAAATTGTTTAATTTGGTTGGGTACGAACTCGATCATTGAGCTTGAGATTTCCTTGCAGTAAAGGTTTCTTAACATGTGGCTCAATGCCAATATTGATGCTCAGCCACAAAGCTCATATTTTGAATTTTCAAAAACCGACTTACGTGGCTTAGCATCAATTTTGGGGCTTAACACCAACTTCTCAATTTCCTTCATTTTATCTATAAAAATAGCACAAACATATTAATTTCCACTTTAATAACTTCTCCACTCCAATTTCTATATTTATAAAATAAAAGGGGTTGTTTTACTATTTTTTATATTATAATCATGCAAGATTAGTGTCTAAATGATATGATATTTTACTTAAACTAGACACTTATCATTCGTCTTACTTTATAGGATCAATGAATTTACTACAAATTGAAAAGAAAAATGAACACAAACAAGTTATAGTTTCTCTAACATTTTTGGGTAAAATTCCACAAATAGCCACTAGTAACCATTGTTGCATTAAGACGTGGCAATTGTGAAACTTCAGACCAACAAGCTTCAAGTCCTGCATCGACACTAAACTCTTAATATTTGAATAGTATCCTTGTGGTAACTTGAAAGATTTTAGACAAAGGAAAAATTTATCTTCTTTTGTCTAGACATAGTGCAACATGCAGATGGCAAATAAGTACTCATTCTAACCTCCCTTGGTGATAAGTCTTCTCGGATCTTCATTTCAATCAAATTCAAACAAGCATTTACTTCATCTTTTGTCTTTCCTTGAATGTTAAGTAGTGAACCAATCAAGCTATGAAGCCATCCCTTTACTTGTCATAATCACTTCTTTGATGCTTGTTTTGATTTAATCCACTATAACATTTGGGGACCCTTTCATACCCCTACTTATAGCAGTCATTATTGTTTTCTTTCAATAGTTGATGATCATAGTCGTTTTACTTAAATTTTTTTATTGCAATCTAAACAATAGGCCTCTATTTGTATTAAAAACCTTTTTCAATTTGTTAAAAATAAGTTTCACAAATCCATCAAATGTTTAAGAAGTGATAATGCATATGAATTTTTGCTTACCAATTTTCTAGCCTCTAAAGGAACTTTGTATCAATTCTCTTATCCTTATACACCAAAACAAAATTCTATTGTAGAAAGGAAACACCAATATTTGTTAACTGTAGCTAGATCCTTATTATTTTAGTCTAATGTTTCTATTGCTTTTTGGGGTGACTGTATTTTAACTGCTACATCTTTCATCAATAAGATACCATCTCCTGTTTTAAAAAATTGCAGTCCTTATCAAATTCTTTACAATGTTGCTTTTGACTATTCCAACTTTAAGATTTTTGGCTTTTTATGTTATGCTGCTACTCAGAAACATGAAAGACATAAGTTTAGTCCCAGAGCTGAACTTACTATTTTTATTGGTTATCCAACTAGGGTTAAGGGTTATAAGTTGTATGGCCTTGAATATGAAAAAATTATTTTCTCTAGAAATGTGATTTTTCATGAAAATATTATGGCTTTTATCATGCAACATGACAATTTTGATTCTCAGTTAAATAAGACTGGTGATCCTTTTATCCATACTATTATCCCTCAACCTATAAATGATTTTTCTCCTACTCCAAATTTTTTTCAACCACCTATCACTGAAAATAGCCATACTTCTCATAATGAACATAATCATAATAACAATAATGATTTGACTGATTAACCTACTCCATCTCTTGCTAATATTCCAAGAAGATCTTTTTGCCACATTAATCCTCCTGCTTATCTGAATGAATATCTTGTTTTTATGCCTAACTTGTAGTCATCTAATTCTATATGTCACTCAATATCATATGATAAGCTATATATTCAATACCACAATTTTGTTATGCAAATCAACAACATTTATGAAACAACATATTATCATTAACCTGATCGATTCCTTGAATGGCGAGTTGCTATGGACAAAGAGCTTGAAGCAATGGATACCAATCACACAGGGGATATTATTCGTCTACCTAAAGACAAAAAGGCCATCAGTTGTAAGTGTATTTACAAGGTAAAATATAATGTTAATGGTACCTTAGCCAAAAGAAAAGCTAGACTTATAGCACATGGGTTTACACAAGAGGCAGGTATTGCTTTCCTTGACATTTTCTCTCTTGTTGCTACTATTACTACTATACGTGTCCTTTTATTTTTGACTGTCATTAAACAATGGAATTTCATTAAGCTAGATGTTCAATATGATTTTCTAAATGGCTATATAGATGAAAAGGCATACATGAAAATACCACAAGGTTATAAGACCCAACAAAATGCTAATGGTAATCTTGTTTATCGGTTGAATAGATCTTTATATGGCTTAAAGAAAGTCTCTCGACAATGGTTTAAACATTTATCTACATCACTAAAATCTCATGGTTTTATAAAATGCACAAGTAATTAATCCCTTTTTCACTATGGTGAAGAAAACAACATAGTTTTTTTGCTAGTATATGTTGATGGTATCATTCTATAAGAAGCCCAAACAAAAATTGTTTAACCAGATGCCAAAACCGCCTTCAGACTCTATTCAAGCTCAATATTGTAGGAGATCTGAAATTTTTCCTTGGGCTGGAAATTGCAAAGTCCAAACAAGGCATCAATCTATGTTAGAGGAAGTATATAATCCAACTCTTACAAGATACCATCTTTCTTAATGCTAAATCTGCTATTATTCCAATGGATCCCAATCTACATTTGAACTCCAAAAAGGGTGACTTGTTGCTTGATGCTTCTGCATACAAACGACTATTGGGAAGACTCATGTACATTTGTATCTCTCGACTTGAAATATGTTTTGCTGTCAACAAGCTCAACCAGTTCATGAACCAGCCTCAGACGCCACATCTTCTTGCAATTCATCAGATTCTCCGCTACTTAAAGGCCACTCTTGGATAAGGGCTGGTTTTCTCTTCCCAATCCAATTTCAATCTTAGTGCTTATGTTGATGTTGATTAAGGCAGCTGTTTAGACAACAAAAAATCTACTACTGACTTTTGTATCTTCATGGGTGATTCTCTCCTTAATTGGAAATAAAAAAACAACCTACTATCTCTAGATCTTCAATAGAAGTCATCGAGTAAAAGGCTATTGCATCTATCACTCCAGAGTTACTTTGGCTAAAGCAACTCCTTCGGTTCTTTGACCACCAATCATAAATGGTTCCTCTTTTGTGTGACAATGTTTCTACTATCCATCTATCATCCAATCTTGTTTCGCACCAAAGGTCTAAACACATAGACATTGATGTCCATTTTGTGAGAGAACAATTGGAATCTGGTTTCTTAAGACTTATCCACATTAAGTCACGTCAACAAGTTGCATATCTCTTCGCTAAAGCCTTGCCACATCAGAAGTTTACCACTCTCATCAGCAAGGTGGCTCTTAAAAACATTTTTGCTCCAACTTGAGGGAGGATTTTACCTTTATACCCCTGTTTTAGTTTTTCTACCCCTGTTTTAGTTACCTTTTTGGATTACTGCGTATTTAAAAACTCAACATGTAAACCTTCGTAGTTTAGTTTTTCACTCAAAATAAAGTTTTCTTTCTTTTCTCTGTCTCTTTGTTTCTCTAATCTAATAAATTGTATAATGTTTCCAATATTATGTTGCTCTATTTTCACAAACCTTAATAACCCATATCATGTAAATATGTCTTGCATATGTGATGATTATGCTTTCCTAGTCAATAATGTATCAAGCTTGCTTTCTCAGATGTACTTTTCAATTTTGGCATACTATTCCTTGGTCTTTAATCCCTTCATTTTGTTTTGCCTCCACATTTCTTTCAATTTTATTGTGTATCCCGCATATGCATATGATTTAGGGCTACAAGGAAATCATCTATTGCGTAGTGTTTAGGTGTGGTAAATTAATTTTGAGATAGAAAAGATTTGTCATACTAATGTAGTAGGTTGTGAATAAGCGATAAACTAAACTAGAATATAGGTTGAGTGAAAATGTTTTGAACTGTTAAGATTAATTGTTTTATTTAATTAACTCTTAATAATATATTTGAGTTACTACAAAAACTATATTTATTATCTACGCCAATATTTCGTAAGTAATGTACATTTTTCGTAGGTAATTTGAATTTATTTGCGAATTACCTACGAAGTAAATTTCACAGGTATTTCGCTGGTAGGTAACTTTATCTACGAAAATGTACTTCGTAGATAACTTACCTATGACTATTATCTACAAAATTGGAGCGTCTATATCTACGAAAATATTTGTCAAAAAATGTATCATCCAATTTTTGAATTACCTACAAAATATTTCGTAGGTAACTTACATACGAAATTTTTCGTAGGTAACTTACCTACGAAAACCTACCTAGGTAAGTTATCTACGAAAACCTACATAGATAAATTACCTACGAAGAATTTCGTAAATAACTCAAATATAAACAAAATAAAAAATTCTAAAATCCCTTCATATATATATATATATATATATATATATAGAGAGAGAGAGAGAGAGAGAGAGAGAGATAGAGAGATAGAGAAAGAGAGACAGAGAAAGAGTGAGAAAAAGAGACAGAGAGAGAGAATAATTTTATAAGAAAGAGACAGAGAGAGAATAATTTTATAAATACATCGAGAAAATAAATTGATTTATTTACTTTCAACACTCCAAATAAATTAAAGGTCACATATACATCATTTTATAAATATTTTCAACTGCGGAAGCACTCAATTTCCTCCACATCTAAAGAGGTTCATTACCACTACATGAAACAATTAAATAATCTAAACGAAATAGGAAAAAATTACTTTGTTCCATTGAACATGTGCTTGGAAGGTGTGTACCAATGACAATGAATCAATTTGTTATAAGGTTCACTTATGTTAAGTTGTTCTGCATTCCGTTTCCATTGCACATGTCAAATCATTAAGCACAAATATCAAGTTCAACATGCATACAAGAATGTACTTAGTGACATTTTTTGGTGTGGTGTTGTGAATGTGAAGAGAACATGGTGGAGAAAAAGAGTGCAGAGGGTGATGGGAAATATTTGGTAAAATATTTCCTCGTCAAATCAAATAATATCTCCGTATTTAATTTAACCACGTTATAATTATTATACCTTGTAAAGAGAACCATACCTCTTCTAGATTTCCCTGTTACAGGTACAAAATGAGTCGTAATATGCTAGGAAAAGGATGTCTAAAACCATGTTGTCTTTAATTAGGTACATGAACACTGAATGTGTATAAACACGAGTACATAAACATATTGTGACCTAAGAACATTAAATATTATTATTTCCAATATTTAGAAAAAGTGTTATTTATGTTTTTCTATGTCCTACACATTTCATTAGAAACATCAGTAACAAAGATGAATAGAGGAATAAACTCAAACCTTCCACATTTAAATTATGCTAAGAAAGAATAATATGTGAAGGTAAACTGAGCCTGAGCCTGATGATCAAATGACTTCAAAGATAATGACTTCAAATTGGCAACTTTCTAATTTCCTATCTATGAAGTGAGATAAGACAATATATTATATATTACTACAATCATATTGTGCCAAACTGGTGCACAAAGTGTCTAGCATGTTCACTACTTAATAATTAATGAAAATAATGCACCATCTAGCTAGAAAGCCAATCTACACAAATCAGAAATTTCAATGTGTGTACAGATCATAATATTGACTATAATTAGTGAGTGGAAAAAGAAAATCTATGAAAAACACTTAAAAATAGAACCTAAATTGTTTACACAAGCTCTTTGCCCCTGACGTCAGGTAACGTTGGACCCATTCTACCCCGACGTTAAGTAACGTCTGACCCCCTCTGCATCGACGTTAAGTAACGTCTGACCAAGCAGCCTGGACGTCAATTTTTGGGTCTTCTCTGCACGAAACGTAGAAACCCTAACTGTTTCGTCACGCCACCAATTTTTTGCGAAGCTTCTCCGCCGTTGACCACCATTTTGAGCTCCTCCAGGTAATTTTCAAACATTTTTTACCACCAAACTTGTTAAGATTTGATTGTGGATTGATTTTAGGTGTTTTGAACCGAACATTTTGCAGTTTTCATCCCCATTTGCAATGTTTCGCAATCCTTCCTGTCGGTGACCATTATTCTAACCTCCTCTAGGTCAGTTTCGAACGTTTTTTACCACCAAACTTGTGATTTGATTATGGATTGATTTTAGGCGTTTTCAACCGAATATTATGTGTTTTCATCCGCATTTGCATCATTTTGAGAATCATTTTGCTTGTTATCTCGTTTTCATTGTATGTATATAATTGCTTATATTTTTTTATTTGCAATTATAATTTTAATCTTAGACTATTTTTTTTGGCCTATTTCTTTTTTTTAATTGAATTTTTATAATAATATTTGTAAAATTACGAAATAAAATTATATATATTGTTATTTGTAAAATTTGACTAATTGTATTTGATATTTTAATATTATTGTTGCATTAGTTGTTATTTTATGTATGTAGATTTATTATACTTTTAGTATACATTGAGCGAAACTTAGTTTCTGTTTGAGATTTAGTACAAATTGTAACATCTCATTTAAATAATAACGTAACTAAATGAAACATTACGATGAATAATAAAAGGCAAAGTCATTGAGTATGAATGCTACTCTTTACAGTTATCCAAGAGTACTTAGAAGGAAAACTAAGGCACACCACGATGCCAATATCAAGATAGAGAAAGAAGTTTAACAGTATTAAAGTAAGTGCTCCAAGAGAAAAATAATACAAGACTATAGCCCAAAAAGGAAACTCGAAGATAGGCGGGACTTGACCCAAGACGAACTAAGCAGCGGAACCTCCATCACCCTGATGACCACGGGGAGTTCTCGCATCTGCTCACATCAATAAATTGATGATCATTGCAAAAGGAGAAAAACCACACATAACACATACAAACAAGTAGAAAGGTTAAGCTATAGTAGAAAAATGTTTTCTCATACTATTGCATACAATTTTATGGCCAAAGATACATACATCAACCAAGCATGTGAAGACTCACAAACAAGACACTATGACTCAAGACACAATTATCTGGATACATATAATTAGTCAAATTCACTGGATGTTTGCACTTGTGGTGGCCTTTACTGCTCTGTAGAGCCAATTGCCAATAGGTTTCACCCTACCACTCACAAGGTTAGCCTTCAAACAGCTAAGGTCATTATCCTGCCAAAGACTAGGGTCTCTTGCTACTCACACCACTTGAGTCAATACGCTCTACGTAAGACTCACTGACTCTTTAGAGTGTTAGGATACAATCCTTATTTGAATCCTTACTAAAGTATATAATGAGGCATCACCATGAACTTCGTGGAATTACGTCCTAAGCATGAGGCACCACCATGAACTCTCACTAACAAGGGTCATGGAATTACGTCCTGACCATGAGGCACCACCACGCAACCATCATGGAATTACGTCCTAACCAATTAGGCACCATCACAAAACCTTTGTGGAATTATGTCCTGACCATACCAACACCATGCCTCACCAACCAACATAATATTATCATGCATACCAATTCCATGCCAACATTTATAACCAACCATTCATTCATGTTCCATACCAAGGTCATACCAAACTCATTATTTCCAATCCATAAACCACTTAGCACATGCATACTTAAGCAATTCATGCCTTAACAGAGTAATACCATCATACAAGTGATCACCAACCAAAAATAGAGGAAAAAATAACCATAGAGCAAATCCATGCACCAGTCTCGCTCAAGTCATGGACCCTCGCTCAGGCGAAATGGGTCTTTCGCTTAAGCTACAGGCCCTTGCTTAGGCGAGACTGCCAACAGAGAGCTCTACTGATTTCGCAAGTTCTCACTTAGGTGAGCCCTTCTCGCCTGAGCGAGACAACCCCTCGCCCAAAGGTGAGGTTCCTTGCCTGGGCTACAACTGTAGCGACATGCATCAAGCTCCCACGAGTTCTCGCTTAGGTGAGTCCCTCTCACATGAGTGAGATAATACCTTGCTCAAAATGAGAGCTCTCTGCTTGAGCGAGAGCTCGAGTAAGAACTTGGGCATGTTTCTGCTATTCTCGCCTAGGCGAGACAGGCTCGCATGGGCGAAAGTATCAGTACTCACCACTGTTCTCCCTACATTAGCCATACATACACATCCAAACAACATAACAAGGCATTCCATACATTCATAGTAGCACACAAGCCATACAAATATGAAACAAAGTTGAAAATAGACAGATTTACGGAAAGTATGAAAGACCTAGCTTCCTTTACCTGGATAGAGGTTAAAGGAAGACACCAGTGCTCACTAAAGAAACACAATAGCTCCAAAAGTAGGTTCAAGAGCAGGAAACACTGACCCAGACAGAACACGAGGTTATACCTATGAATCTCTGCTGGTCCACGAAAAATAGAGCTAAAGGGAAGAAGAGTATAAGGGTCGGAGGTCAACTTACGTAGAGTAGAATAAGCTTGAGCGAACTTGACAGAGATGGAGATCAAACCCTAACAGAGTATTGTTGCTACAACTCTAAGAGAGGAAGGAGAAGGGTTTTCTAAAAAGTGGCAGCAAATGAGTGTGTTAGGCTGGTTTAGGGGGCTTTGAGCACCCTGTGGCCAGCCTTAGGCCCATCAGACTAGGACAACCCTTAAACATTGGGCTGAAATAAAGAGGCCTTACACAAATGATTAAATTTTTAATCGTTTGTATTAAATCTTGAATTGTCCGATCAGACAATTTGAAAAAATTATTTTTCATAATTTGCTACAACATGTAGATTGAGGTTTATGCATTAATTTCATAAAATTTTGATTTAGGCTACTTTGTGTTGTTCTTTGGATGCATACTTGATTGTGATCCACGTGTTATACATGAAGATGATGAAATGACAGAAGCAAAAGATGATCCTCTAGGAAAGCTGCTTCTGAAATTACACAAGTTGAAAAGAGGACACTACAAGAAAAATCTATATTACCTACAGTCAAAATTCGTAGATAACTCACAAAATCTGTAGGTAATACAATTTTACCTACGGATTACCTACAGACAAAAATCCATAGATAAATGTGCCGTAACTAACTTTACCTACAGATTTATCCGTAAGTAATTACTTACCGATTTATCCGTAGGTACCTACTGATAAATCTGTAGGTAATGTTCTTGTTAGTTTTGATGACACTACTATTTTTCCTAAATAGTTATGCATACCTAATGTTGAAGATCATGTTCATCGGTACAAAGAATTTATATAATATTTAAGTAGTCATTAAAATAAATAATTTAAACATACAATATCCATCTATAGCTTTAATATCTTCAAAAATATAAACATTATAAAATACAACTATCTAATTACAAAGCATTCAATCATGTTATAATATATAAGCAGTATTTCCTAACATATTAATAATATCCAAAGTTTCCTAATACTATATAATCACGATGAGTGCAGTTCCTCTAACAGTCCATTCTCCTACTAGAGGACGTATATTTCAAACCTGAAAAAAAAATGTCAAAGTTAAAAACGTATGTTAGTGACTTCAATGTTAAAAAACGAGCACAATTTCAAAGTACAATCAATTTATCAACATCAATTGTGGCAATATGTATTAAAGTTTACCACTCAAAATCATAATTTAAAAACTAGATAACATACATGAAAAAGTTGGTCTACCCTCTAAATTTGCCTTTGTATTTGCCTTCTTCCCTTCTCTTTTCCAAATCAGTTTCAACCATTTGAATAAACATTTTCTTTGTTTCCATCTTCGCAACCTATATGGGAATATATGGAAATGTAAGGTTAACATGGTTGTGGATTGAAATTCCATTGAGGAGACAAATAAGCAAGCAATAACATTATGCACTTAAACATTTGAGTATTAAAGGAAGCCTCTCAACAAAGTGTAGAACTTCTTTTCTATCAAATCTGATTTTGAAGGCTTTGATGATATTCCTGTAATTGAAATGATTCAATAAAAGCATCTTCAAAACCCTTAAACAACACAAAAGCAAGAGTGTTGATATAATTTAACCATTCAAGCAAATAACAAGTCAGAAGCAAAAAAATAACAGAATAGAGTAGCTTTTATATTACAAGGATAATGAATGGACTAGTGATTTATCACTCAAAAGTAAACAGTTTGTGAGCAAAGAAAATCGATAAAAACAATAGAGCATAGCATCTACAACTTTCAAAGGCTACAATCTTTAGTTGCTATATAGATTTAAAGAGTTTCTCAATTTTTATACAGTTACAATGGTAATAATTTCCAGTTGATCGGCCATGTATCATACATTTCCAATCATTTTAGAGTATATCTGCATTACATTAACATGAAAATAGGAAAATAGTAAGGTCATGTAATCATGTGCCATTATCTAAAATAATCAGGTCACTATAAAAGAACAATTCTTAACCTATTTGATGATTCTGCTATAAGTGGCACCACAAAGAAATAATTTCTGCATCAAATGATTATCATTTATCTTTTCAAAATAAAAAAGGTATTTTAAATTACACATCATTGGACATAATCTGAAAATGGATTATTGAATATATTTTAGATTCCTATAAATATAAGAATAGCTTTGGATAAATTTGGTTTATTTAATACGCAGGCCTATAAAAAAATTGAATAACCAAGAGATATATCTCTGATTAAAAAAATCATAAGAAATAGGGATGGGGAATTTAATCCATTCCCACCTGATAAATGATATCCTATTTCAACATATTTTATTATATAAAAAATTATAAATATACAAATGCTAGTAATCTTGTTTCACTCCAATGCTTGATTCCTGGACTGAATCAATTCCTATAACTCCAATTTAAAAAAGTAACTTCAACAATTAAGGTAGTTTACCTTTTAAGATTAGAGTTACGAGACTCATCTTCCATCAGCTCTTGCTTTAATTGAAAAGCATGTTACTTCTCCTTACTGAGTGATGATTCCAACTCTTCTTTCTCAGCTTTCAGAACTGCATATAAAATCTACCATTATTTATCTACATATATTTTCACTTTTTTGGTAAGATAAATTAGAGTTTTCAGCAAAACTGATATCATATATATTTGATTTCAGATTCAGATAATATCTTAAATAAAAATATTAGATTTCATACTTCAAATTATAAATATACTATAATGTAAAATATTGAATACCTATACATATTTAATTAAATTTTTGGCAAGCAGAACTTAGTAATTAAATGTGCTATCAATCAACCTGAATTTGTACTCAACTTCATTGGTTGGTTACTCTATTATTCTCCAGTATTCACCTTCCTTGAAAAAGGGCTTTTATATCATCATATTCTCCAGTTCATCATATTATATAATAAGAGAAATGGCACAAAACCTTAAACTAATAATTCAAAATCTTTAATAGACTTGTAAGGAATAAAGGATAAATTAACAATTGTGGGTGGTATGCCCAAGAGTTAACACCATATACCAAAAGCTTGATCTTTAGCAAAGGTGGAACTTTTCCATATCACCCTTGAACCTGATAAAAACTGATAGGTTATAACAAATCATATGAAACATAAAAGTCATTAATTCACTCCATTTGATATTTTAGTTCCATCATGAAAAAACAAATAAACAAAAGTTATCTCAAAATTAAAATAACAGGTTGTGTGCTTGGATGAAAGCTATTTTTATCATTAAAAATAAATAAGTGCTACAAAAACCAAACAATCTAGCTCTACAACTATACTCAACAATTTTAAAACATAATCCAGATTTTGCACTAACAATAATCTCAATAGACCAAAACGTCTGAGAGCTCAACCATTCAATACACAATCCACATACCTCAGAATCATAAAGAATACAACAATTTATCCATTGCAATAAGTTGATTCATATTTATCAAAGAAAACATAACTTGGATAAGGATTTAGACTGTCAGCAACATCTCAATAAAACTTCAAATTACCATTACTTTACTATCATCTTTCACTAAATGCTTAACAAAACAAAAGCTGAGATGGGGATTTACCAAGAGAAGCCAACTATTGTTTCTTCCCTAATATTGAGATAGGAGGGACTCTTTCCTATAATGAAGGCCAATGTCACCCACTTCGACTTCAACTGTTTCGTGATCTCCCTCGGAGTCTGATTCTCAACCATGGGTCTCTAAAGCTACTGGTTTGATGAGGCCCTTGAGGATGTGGGGACATTGAGATCGTGGACGAGGGTTTTCCTAGTATTTGTCATCGGTAAAGCTAAGGAGTTTTGGGGCTTGGGACTTGGGGCTTCTGGGGCGTGGCTGAGGAAGGGGGCGTAAACGAAAGGGTGGGGCATCATTGTCTTCGTCGTTGGCTTCAGCGTCGCAGCCTCCTTGGCAACAAAGTTGCGCGATTGAGTCGTTGATGGCGGTAGTCAGCAAAGAAGAGAAGTGAAAGGAGAAGGGTTTATCGAGAAAAACAAAAGATGTGTCTGGTTTGATTTAGGGTCATGAATCCATTAAAAGAAAATTTGTTTTGCTTTGAATATTGAATTTTGAGTATAAGATGATTTAAAACAATTTAATTTGAGAAGATTAAGCAGAGAAGACGAATTTGATGGTCTTATGTAGAAAAAAATTAGTAGCAGAACTAAATTTGTTTGATTTAAAAACACAAAGGACTTAATTGAATGGGACCGATATGAAATGAGAAATCATGACCCCAACATACCACCCTGTTGCAACACATTGGTACAGAGAAACATCAGTAACACCTCTTGTTATCAAGATTCATGGAAAGTAATGCCTCGATACTAAGTTTTGCCTTCTTGCGAGTGGCCAAGCTTGACTAGAAGTAACACCTCTTGTTCTTTGTATTCAAGCTTATCAACCTAAGAAGACATAACCAGAAGTAAGTTAGATGTCATAATTATCAATACAAAATTATAATGAAGGTTTAATTATGCCTTTGATCCTCATTTTGGAGTCAAAATCTCAAAATGGTATCCAAATGTTTAAAAGTCTCAAAATGGTTCCTTTTTTGTTGAAACTAGGGATGTCAACGGGGCGGGTAGGGTACGGGTAGTAGTTCCCTCGTACCCTACCCGCTGAATAAATATTCGCCCCGTACCCGTACCCATATCCGTCGGGTATCCGTTATGCGGGTACCCGTCTATTTTTTTCATATCTGCGGGTATCCACGGGTACCCGCGGGTATTTACAAAAATATTTTAAAAAATAATTATTTAACTATAATTAGTGCTTAGATCAACAAGTTCCTCTCTCCGATTGATTCTTGAAAAACAAACAAATAAAAAATCACTACCAAATTATATTTGTAATTTATTTTTGAATAAAATATTAAAGAAATTACTAATTTCATCAATGTCCACCTCTTGCAACATTGTATAAAGTTGCATGTTGTTCAATTTTAATCTAGAAGAGCCTTAAAATATAAGGAGTTCAGTAAAAATTTCTAACAATCACTTAATTAAAATATCTAAGTAAAAGTGTTAATTTCATTACCTTCCATGTTGGTCCATAACCAGTCTTAGAGACACATCAATGCCTCCACAGTATA
>Ga0214544_1003303_pt1 | contig 33529 bp, 13 predicted proteins | sample CNSS3metaG_FD_160074 | JGI IMG/M metagenome (GOLD analysis project Ga0214544, IMG submission 160074) | Root nodule microbial communities from cowpea collected in UCLA plant growth center, Los Angeles, California, USA - CNSS3 | ecosystem: Host-associated > Plants > Roots > Nodule | place: USA...
TCATGATGCCATAAACATACTTCACATTTGGGAAAAGCTCTGGTATTAGGCCATACCAGTTGCTCAGTCCCATGCACTTATTGTGGATCAAGTTGGCCAGCTCAGGGTCAGGTTTCAGCAACTTAGACATGGCTGTCCTAACAGAGGGCACTGTGACCTTGCTGCTCAGCACCCCTTCTTTGATGTCAAGACAAAGCTCCTCCCACACTTGCTCAAAGGTCCTAAAAGCACTCACAATGCTGTGTGCAAAGGTGGAAGACACCATTTGAATTTCTTCCCTGAAGATTAGTCCACACAAGAGGTGACAGTACAGTGATTGGTGAAAATCAGGACCAAATATAACTTCATCAGGGCTGCAAAATGGGGACTGAATGGCCTTCATTGCAGTCCTGAACCCTGGACTGCGAAACACATTGGTTGTGGCAGTTCCTGCTAGAACACCCCCTTCTGTCTTGAACTGCTTGCTGCTGTAAACAAAGCCCAAGGCTTTGCCATTGTTCATGGGAAATTCCCTACATCATGGAATTGTTGTCGGTTGTTATTTCCAACTAGTACAAAAAATCATTGAGGAAAAGGATAAACAGGAGATGAAATTGAAAACCTGTTTCTGAAGGCAAAAGAAGTGTGATATATCTGCAATGTGGTGTCAAACAGTTCCTCATTCCACGGTACAAACTTTGGCTTTCCCTGAGTAGTGCCAGAACTGCAAGAATACAAATTTTCTCCCTTTTCAGGATTTGAACTGCAAATTCAACTACTTATTTGAAACAAACTGACCTCAAAGACATAGTTGTGATTGGTTTGCCGGTGAGAACAGAAGAAGTATCTCCATCAAGTATTCTATTGATGTAAGGTTCCAAGTCCTTGTGAGTGACCAGTGGAACAAAGGCCTTGAAACTCTCAGGGTCAGTTCTTCCATTTAGACCCAAATTCATTAAGTACTCAGCAGAAGCGTTATCTTCCAGAATCTTTTTCAGTGTTTCCCTTTGAATCCTCTCAGCATCCTTTGTTACCCTCTCAAATTCCTCTATCACTCTCTCCATGTTAAACTCTTCCACTTTCTCCAACATCTTTACAGTGCTTCAGCTGCAGCTATTACAAAAGAAGAAAAAAGAAACTACTCGATTATACATGGAGGAGCAATAAGAATTGAGTTGTGACCATTTAACCCCATAAATGTTCTTGAAGAGCTAAAAAAAAGGAGGTATGGGGATAATTGATTTGCATAAAGAAACAATTCTGACAAAGGCAAACAACAAGAATAAGGTTATCTTATTGCATACCAGAAGAAAAATATGAATAAAGCCAAACAACACAATTAATTGAGGTTTTATGCTTATTTGACTTAATATCAAAATTGGCATTTTTTTGGTGCTGTGATCTTCAATCCTTGTTTTGGTGGCAATAGGACACAGATTAATAAATTCCGAAAAATAAATGCTAGAAATCGGACAAATGCGCTTTCAAATGATACTCTGAACCATTGGAATGACCAAAACAAAGGGAAACGTTAAAACTGTGGACAACGATGTAGAAAATGAAAGAAAACAACCAAATTGGCAAGCGATGAACCAAGAAAACGAAACAACAAAGCCAGGAACAAATATCAGAGAGAAAATTATGAACTTCGATCTTTGGCTTTTCCTCCTTTGTTAAAGTCAACTACATTATTCCAAAGAAGATCTGTCCCAAACACCAATACGAAAATTGAAAAATCTTCAGCCTTCAAATACTAAGTTCGTGTGAAGCAAAGAAACAAGCCCATAAAACATGGAGATCCAAGGAAGAAAATTCAATATAGGAAGTAATTTTAAGTTACCACTTACCATTACCACGCACGCATAGAAACAACCAAAAAAGAAAGGTAAAAACAAAAAAGTCAAAGGGAACCAAAAAGTAGTCCTGGAAGGGTAAAAGGACGAAACAAAAAGTGGGTTCCGTAAAGATTAATGTTTGAAATACCCTTTTGCAGAGAAAGAGAAACTGCCTGAATTGGGTTAGAGAGATTCAACCAGAAGACACAACTAGGAAAGCAAAATTGAAGCATATCGTATCCCATCATAAAGCTCACCAATCACAAGTGAAATATTTTAATGAATACAAAAAGAGACATGTTATGATAAAAATAACACAAAAGTCAATAATAACATATCATATTCGGTTCCAAATACAAAAAAAAAAAGAAAACAGAGAAAATTTCATCTGGTTTTCTGGGACTCCTACAACCCTGTCTTGTTACACAACCAGAAGCCACTAGAAGAAAGATGTAACATCAGAGCTAAGCTGAAATTGAAAATTTTCCTTAAAAAATTATTAAACAGGTATATGGCCAAGAATTTGAAAAAGAGTTTCAATGAAAGTCACTGTTGAAAAGGTTACAGATATGATTGCAGACAAGAAAATAGTAGAAAAAAAAAAATGAATATATCTACCTAAGAATCTTGGTGGTGTGTGAGAGAAGGTAGCAGTGTGTATTTGTTTATGTATTGAAGTTATGGTGTGAGTTGAGTTTGAGAGTGTTGTGTTGAGGTCAGGATTCACCTCGGGGTTTGCAATTTATAGGCAACATCAATTTCAGTTTTTGGTTTGCCAAATGACATTTTTGCAGTCAACAAATTTGCCCACAGATTCTGGACGGAATTACAACTTAGTCTGTCACTCTATCTATCTGTGTATGTATTCATCACTCAAACAATTCAACTTCTTTCAAGTAATGCAGTTGCCAACATTTCCTCATTAGTCCTTGTCAGAAGGATCATTTTCTTCCTCTGATGGGATTTCAATTATGTTTCAAATAATGTGATTATTGTTTTCAATTAATACTTTTGCTTTCTGCCTACCATTTTTTAATCTGGTCTGTTTATGTCTAATAGTATCATATGACTTAAGAGTTGAAGTTTAAGGTACTTTAAATATTTCTTTCTCTTTTCCTCCTTCAAAACTTTGACTTTGACTGGGGTCTTGTTCAAGAGTTGCTATTCAGTATTTTCAACACAGTGTGCATTGATTAAGGTATAACAGTACTCTAAAATGTTATGTGAAACTTGTTTTTCTGCATCTCAATTTCTTGTTAGTTTCTTAAGCAATGTGTAAAGAAATTGTCTTTTAATTTTTACATTTTTGTTTACTTTTAAGGTTAAGATAATCGAGTCCGTTAAAGTGTCTCGATTTTCATATGTATAAGAAAAAGTTTATTGAGAGAGGCCAAATTCATTTATTTTTATCTCTTTTTGGAATAAGTTTTTAACGGTTCAGTTAAGGATATTTCGGTGGAAGTGTGAAAATAATTACACATGAAATTAATTTATCTATAAAATTTGTTAGTAAGATTTGTCAATAAATTAACATTTTTATTATTGAATCAAAGGTCAAATTCTTCGATAATTTGTATTGTCGACAAATTTGTTTGTCAACAAATCCATTGTTAAAATGAACGACAAATTTATCGACAAGTTTGATGAGATTTTTTATATATATTAAGCGAAGATGTGTGAGAATAAGAAGAATAAAAGAATAAGAACAAATGGACGAGAAGAAGGAGAAAGAAAAAGAGGATGAGCAAAAGGAGGCACAATGGCGGTAGAAGTATGTCGATGGTGGTGGCATGTCAACGACAGTTCGCGTCAACGGTAATGGCTATTGGAGTTGAAGGAGGAAGAGGAGGAAAACGAGGAAGAGGAACAGAAAAATGAAGAGGAGGAGAGGAGAAAAAAGAGGAAAAAGAAAAAAAAAAAAAGAGAAGGAAAAAAGAAGACTTAGTCACAACATTTACTGACGACCAAAATACATCAGTAATTATCCGCAGATATTTGTCGACAATTGTTCGTCAACAATTGTTCATCGACTTGTGGTCATTAATAATCACCGTTAGATTTCGCGATTTGTCGTTAAAATTTATTGACAACCATTTTGTTGGCAGATTTTTTATTTTTGATAATCCGTTGGTAAACTCGAGTTATTAACAAATTCTTTTATTACCAACAGATTGTGTCTATGGATAATACATAATTTCCCTGTAGTGTTAAACTCTACTTCGTCCCACTTACATCTCACAGTCAATTTTGGTTAACATCCTAGCTTTATTTGACCACAAACCCACATTTTATTTTAAAACCTTAAAATTATTTATTTTTATTTATAAAATATTTCCTTCTAACTCAACGAGTACACATGCTTGCCCAACGAGACAAAGCTGAGTCTTTCATATTTGGGCAAGTAATATACATTTGATATTTTTTTAGTAGCGATTTGGAATGGGATTATTTATGTAGTTATGAAACTTAGACACATGAAAAATTGAGGTGTTACATGACTCACTCAGTGAGACACCTCTGAAGGTATACTCGTCTAATGAACGTTTAACTTGCCTAACAACTACTTTTCTCTAAGCTCTCCGAATTTTAAAATTTCAAAATTTCTTAGTGTAGATATTGGCCAACCCAACAAGCAAGTACTATAAGCTCTCAACAAAAAAATAGTTCACACGTCAAGATTATATTGGCCTAACAACCCAAAGTTCTACATAATTTAATGAAATGAATTTTTCTCAGCGAGCGGTTTACTCGCCCAATGATCCAAATCTTGGGAGCCTTACTTATAAGGCTCCATTGGGTGTTGGCTTGCTTAGCGAGTGAAATGACCTAAGCTCTTTGGATTTTAAATTTTGAATTCTCATTCAGTGAATGCCTAGCTCACTCAACAAGTCTATATAATTTTAAGAACTTCACAAATATATTAGATCATCAAATTGGTCTATCTTAGCAATCTTGCTTCCTTCTAATGTCAAAATACTACCATTTAGCTAAAAAATATCTTTAGATAGAATAAATTGATATATCAAAATCATACAACAACTAACTTACTCAACACAAAACCATTTGATCAAATCCCTTTCACTCAACATTTAAAAGTTTTCGCTATCTATCGCAATTGCAAAATCGCGACGGGAAGACAACCAAAATTAATCGATTTTAAAAATGTAAATTTTAGAATGGGAATCACCACCATAATTTATCAAGAAAAACTATGGAAAACCTAAGAAACAAATGGTCTACAAAACCAGTTTGAATTTAGGAGTTGTTTACAAGTGGAGAAGGTATTAGCACCCCACATGTCCATCATAAAACCATCATAAGACGGTTCTCTTTAATTAAGTGTGCAAGGCTAAGGAAATTTTCAAATATTTGTTTTTACCAAAAACTCAAATAAGGTAGAAAAATGTGAATAAAGAAAACATTTTTTTAATTTTTTTAAAATTTTTAATTGGGCCTGACAAGGTGTTTAACCTTGCTCTTACGTATTCTCATTCAAAATGAGAAATCATAGTTAGTTCTTTAACAAACAAACTATATAGAAAAACCTTGATTTGATTAATATATTTTTTAATGTATCAAGTAAATCTGAGCTCAACGTGATAAAAGATAATTATCAAGCAAATCCAAAACTAGATACGACAATTATTATTTTTTAATCAGGTGAAAAATTAAATTATCAAGTAAGTCTGAGACTTAACATAATAATTAATTTTATTCAATAGTGAAATATTTAATTATCAAGTAAGGTTTTAAGACTTGAAATGACAATCAAAATACTTTTTAAGAACGAAATATTTATTTATCAAGTAAGTCTAAGACTTAACATGATAATTAAATTTTATTTAAATCAAATAAAAATTATAATTATCAAGTAAATATGAAACTTAACATGATAATTAACAATCTCACAATCTCCAATATTAAAATGTAACTTTGATTTAAAAAAATCTATATGTAAAATCATGAGAGCTCAGATAAAACATGAAATATAGGTGTGGGTAGCCAAAATTGGGGTGCAGGCAGCATATAGAGTAAAGGTGCAACACATAAAATATGAGGTGCACGAAGTAATGAATTGGGTTGGCCCAGAAATAATTTAAAAAAAAAGCCTAAATGGGAGTGTAATTATCATATACGGGATGAGTTAAGTAATCTGATCCCAAAATAAAACTAGAGGTATAAACAGCAAACATAGAAGTCTAAGAAGAAAACTATACTGGGCTAAGTCCATATCTACTTTTCTTGATCATTACATTTTATTTATTTATGGGTTAAATAAGTTTTTTTTTCTACACTATCAGTGAATTTTGAAATTAGTCTATCTCAAAATTTTGGACCAATTTAGTCATTCATTTTTTAAAATACGTGAATTTAGTCCTTTTAATAAGATTTTATTAAGTTTATTTGATATTTCATACGCATTTCAATATTGTATTTGAGTTGTTTATACTATTTGACACATTTTTGTTTTAATGTTAAGTCAAATAGTAGTATGAAACGTGCTTGAAATGTTAAATAAACTTTACAAAATTGGGTTAAAATGACTAAATTCATGTATTTTGAAAGATGAAGGACCAAAATAGCCAAAAGTTTTAAAATAGACTAATTCCAAAATTCACTGAAAGGACTAAAAACATATTTAACCCTTTATTTATTATTAATATATTTATTTCAATTTCAATAATTTTATTAACAAAATTCAGAAGCTTCTCCTCTATTTTATTCTTTATTTATTTACTATTTGTTGTTTTTTTTCTTAAACACCAAAAAGCCTAAAACTAAAACGTTCTGAACCTAAAACTTAGCACTCAGCCTATTCAAAACATCATCCCTGACATCATCTTCATCTCTTTCAAACCCTAGTTTCTCTGCCGTGCTTATCCACGCCACCAACGACCATGTCAGTTTCCTCCGTCACCGGCGACAATATCATCGGCGCCGGCCAACATCAGAAGCCCTCCCAGTCTCGCCGCCGTTGAAGACCTTCGCCTGCAACCATGACCTCCGTTCACCGTTCACCCCTTTCGTCTCCGACTTCGAATCACCAACGAAACCTCCGTCGCGGCGACACCATTTCCTTCACATCGCCACCAGTTTTCGTCGCCTTCCACCGCAGGTTCTGTCCGAACACCAGCCCGTGTCAGGGCTTTCGCTGGAGTCAACCGTCAGAACTTCGTCGGTGCTCCTCCCTCATTTCCATCCTCGCGCCATGTTCAAACGAGAACCACCACCAGCCCGTCGCCATTCCTCTGCTCGAAGTTAGCGCGACCTTGATGCTGCTGCTCTCGGGGTTTTGATTCAGAGTGAATACCGCCGGCGCGGCCATCGAACGAACGCAAATCTTGCTGTTCTCTCTTTGAAAACGTCAAGATAGATCGCGTCTTGGTCTGAACCCTAACTCCTCTGCTTCACTCCGACCACCGTCTGTACCCGCAGTTCTAATTCTCCGATTATGTCTTCTTTTTATTTAATTTTCTGTGTTTTTCTTATTATATGAATTGGACCTTATTCTCCGACAATGGAGATTTTCTTCTGGTTTGACTAAGCTGTACAGAACAGTAGCTTAATTGTTATGATTCTCTCTGATTTAATCACTTCTTAGCATATGAAAGGAATTTCTCTTAACTAATTCACGTTTTCTATTTTGTTCTTCTTTAATCTCTCTGTTTTTTATGAAATATGTTTAAAACAGTCATAACCTGAAGAATCAAGCAAACGGAAGATCAAATGAATCAAAAGAATGAATTAAAACGAAGAAAATCATAATGCGCGAGAGATCATAAACCTAAACACACATGGAAAAGCAAATTACAGAAGAATATACAAGAGTATTCAATAGAATCCATAGAAGAGATGATGAATAAAAAACCTCCGTTGCAGTGTTGCAGTGATCGTGTGATTGCTTTCAAAAATCCTCTTCACTTCCTTCTTCCCGATTGTTCAAATTTCAGTCGCTCTGACTTCTCTGGTTTTTTTTTTTTTTTCCCAATTTCTTTCTCCGTCTGTTTTTATAGCATCCGAAAAGTAAATGAAGCGTCGTATGTATAAGTGTTAGTTAAATTAGTTACGTTGTGAGTGAGTTCAGTGAATGCGAGTGAGTGCACGTGAGAGTTAATTTTGTGTTTTGGGTGCTTCTTGTGGTAAGTGAGTTACATGTAACCACTCTATAACAAATACATGCAAAACTTCTAAAATTGATGATTAATCAATTTTTAAACATCATTAGTATTTATTAAATATGATGATTAATCTTAGTTATGGGATTAAATCATGAACAATTAAACTAAATAAAACTATCATGTATTTTTTAAGTTGTTATGTTGATTAAATTTTAATTTTGATTTAGCAATTATGCGCGATCCATATAAATTTATAACAATTATAAATATATGAGATAAATTTGTTAATTTTATCATGACTGGCTACCAATTCGTTAATTTTATCTGCCACAAAATCTTTTGTCTTAATTTTTAAAATTTATATAGAATATATTTGCCTTAACTTATGATGTATAATTAACTATATATATACATATTAATTTATCTTGAAATAAAAAGAAAAAAAAACTAAGCCAAATAAATTAAAGTCGTTCTTTAGGACAATAATTTGCACACACGATGAATATGTGAGGGATAGAAGAAGAGTCTGATTGAAAATGAACTGAATGCGTAGGGTAGTGTTGGACTTGCATCACACATATAAGGTGAAAAATCCCGAAATCAAACATTTAAAAATACATAAATTTATTTTTATAATATTTACATAATTCTTTGAATATATTATCTTCAAAATAATATGAAAGCTTCATAAAATATAAATATTTTGAATAGTTCCTACACATTTTGAATAAAAACTAGATAATTGAAACTCAAAATCAAAATATAACTAAGTCATATAATTTATATGCCTGATAATGATAAAATAAAAGGTAAAAAATATATTAAAAAATCTAGAGAAAAATTAAAAAGTTTACATTTTAAAGAGACAAATTTAATATTTTGCATAAATAATAAATAAATTTATTTATAATATATGTAATATTTATAAATGGACATGGTTATATTCATTATAGAAAAAATTTGAGAAAGTTATAAATCCAGTTCCCCGTTTTCTTTAATTCAAAGGATATGAGAATAAAGGCAAGAATGTCAATTGAGTTTTGAAATTATAAGTGAAAGCGTGTTTGCTTAATATTTTGTTAGCACTTTTTAATACTTCATAAAATAGGAAAACAATATTTAATGTTGTCATTGATTTTAGTCAATTGTTATTTAATAAACAAATGAGGATAAAGGATTTCTCAGATGGAGTGTTATTATTTTCCAAAACATGTAAACAATAAATAGAAATGGCCTTGGATCTCGTATGAATAGTTAGTTATTTAAAAGCATTCTTACAAAGAAATTATGGAATTACATTCATTCAAACATTTTGTCAGCTACTCTCCTGAAAAGAAAGGTGTTTGGTTAGAAATAGAAATTTAAGCAATATTAATACTTAAAAGTAAAAATATTAATACTCTATCTCTTCTTTGGAAACTATGAATGAAATATTATGTTTAGATAAATACAAAATTGAAAATATGGCTTTTTAGCTATGTCTAAACTGTAATTAACTTATTTTTTCATAGATTAGACATTTATCATGATTTCTTTCCTACCATGCTCAATAGTCTTACGTTGCTTAATAGTTGAGGTAAAAAACGATTTAAATACTCTCTTCATTCATCATTCAAGATGTTTTTTTTAAAGACAATATGGTAACAGAGTTCCAAGCCGCTTCAAAGCAGACAATACCTCATATCATGGGTGATTGACTTTAATGATGACAGTTGTCGGTCTTGGGATGAGAAGCGGTGACAAAATTTGGACAAAAAAATTCAAGAATGCTAAATTATCATTAAGTGTTAAAATAGTTAAAGTAATCTTCAAAATAAATTATAAATAATATATAAATTTAAATTTAACATAATAATACATAAATATAATTTTAAAAAATATATATAAAATATAAAATGAGAAAGTTTGGAGAAGTCATGACTCTCTTTTTGTCATAACCATGGTCCGTCTTTGATGAGAAGGATCAAGTCGATTCTTTTAACAAATATGAGATTATATCAAGTAAAAAAGATGAAAAAATTCAATTAAATAATTTAAAATTAAAAATGATATTAAATCTTGATTATAGTGTAAAACAATTAAACAAAACTCTTATTAATCCTCTCTTACTTCTTTCTTTGCGTAAGTCAAACACTCCAATTAGTTAACTTGGAATGAGGATTTTAATAAATAGATTTAAAGATGTATTATCCAAGTATAGTGTACGGCAACTTTGATATTTCCACAGCATTGTTTTGTTTAGAATAATTAAGTCGATATTTAAACGAAAGTTAGATTTAAAATGTGTTTTGAAGACTATAAACAGATAAAAATCACCCAACATCGTCGATGACTCTTTCAAGACTAAAAATTAACTTCGATGTGTCGACAATAATTTTGTTTCTTCCAAAAACCTTTCCCTTTCATGAAAAAGACATTTATTTGGGTAGAGAAAAAAAAAACATTGGAATGGGGTTGCTTAATGAATAATCAATAATTAATGCCACATGCTAAGAGCTTCACAACGCACCATTAAATTAAACCATAGTAATTAATTAGTTAGGCATAGATTATTCATATTAAGAAAGAGAGTAATGGCGACCATTTTTATGCCTTGCCCATGTGATTTGTAAATTTCGATACAAAGAAAAGTTGAAGAATAAAACACACTCACTAAGATCTTCGATCAGATTATCACAACAATTGAGGTTATCTTCTTTAGAAAAACAAAATTACTTTTAAGTTACCAACAAGGTAGGAAAAGACAACACCTTAGTACAAGTAAAGTGTTGATAGGTACAAGGAAGAGGTTTCATTAGGGAGAACAAACATCAATGAGATTTAAGTTCAACCACATAAGACATTGACACCACTCTCAACTCAAAACTTTAAGACAATGGGTTTATAGATCTTTATCTTTATATTATAGTGTTCTACTTTCTCATTTCTAACAAATATGAGACTTAGTTTCACTTTCACACTTAGATTCCTAACACGTGTGACTCAAATGATTTAATTATTTATACAGAAAATTCAAACTAATAAATACTTATCTATATTCAATTCAATGTCTGTGAAACCCTCTTGAGAAACTAATCTCCTTGTTAATAAAAAATGCTAATAAGATAGGCACTTACAGTTATAAACATGCCTAGGTTTGGGACAGTTGTAGGTTCATTTTTTTATAGATAGTATGAGCCAAGTTCAAAGCAGTCAAAGGGTTAATTAATATTTTTTTCCTTCACATTGGGTTCCTCGTGTTCTTCATAATTGTCCCTCAACAATGTTACAAATCTATAAACAAAACGTGTTTATATTTTTATTACGTTTTAGAAAGAAAGAAAATGTTCTAAATTAGTTATATATAGTTTTGTAAAATTAATGGTCCATTAGTATTTATTTTTTTCAAGTGTCATTCATTTGAATGGTGTGGTAAGAGTAAATGAGTATTGGATTAGAAAAATGAAGATTACATTTTAGAAAGTTATGTAACACTTTTCTTAAAATTGAAAATATTAATTATGTTACTTAATTATATGTCAAAACCTCGTACAAAGTGAGTACCATGAAGTAATTAGTGGGAATGAGGTTCTTCAACTTAAATTTTAAAATTCCGTTGTTACCGTTGATCATTATAATTTATTGGCACTAGGAAATAATCGATGCTTTCTAGAATAGCTTCACCGAAAACTGATTTAAAATATATAATATGTTGGTAATCTAGAATCTTCATTTTTTTTTCATAATTTTGTTGAAATTATTTTTAAAATATATTAGATTGGTTACGCTGTGAGAACGTGCAATCTTTATTTTATAAGTCGGTTTTGTGGAGTTGCGTTAGACTTAAAACCCACTTCTAATATAGTATCAGAGTCGAGTTAGAGCCTATTCTAGCGAACTTTTTTGGACATTCTACTCCACTCGATATCGGGTCACTAACGGACCACCCACCAAATTCTTGTCCCATGCACGAAATGAATGGCGTGAGAGAGTGTGTTGAAAGTCTCACATCGACTAGAGATAAGTCAATTTATAATATATAAGTGGGTGCAATTCTCATCTTACAAACCGGTTTTGTGAAGTTGAATTAGACTTAAAATCCACTTCTAACCGTACTTTCAAATCATTAATACAATTGATATTATTAATAAGGGGTGTCTTTATAATTTATTATTACGGAAATTTAAACGTACTTTTAAGTTCAATTTGTTTCTCATGAATTTGACAAAGACGAGAGTGAATTGTATTAAAGATAATTTATAAACCCCCTTATAATGTAATATATTAAAGAATATTTTATAGATAAAACTATATTGTGTGCTAAAGTCTCAGTTAGTTAAAGGTGCTATCCAACATAAGGAAAAAAAATGAAAACATAAATGTTTTTTGACTAATGTAGTTCAACTACTGTATGGTACCACCATTATTTCAAGCAAAAATAGGAATAGAAACTTTAGACAATGATTACCATGTTAGACATTAAAAAATGAATTATGTATTAAATATTATTTAATGTGTTTCACTATAATTCTATTTTTTAAAAGATAAAGTAATACCATTATCTTGATGTAGTTGGTAACAACTCCCTATCTTCCATAAAAGAGTTGACATAGTAGGATCTTAATAAACTTTAAAATACCATTTGTAATACACTATTATTTTTTAGTTACATTTATAGAAAATTGCAAAATAAGAAGAGGAGTTATTAAATAAGAGGAGACCCTCTAAAATTTATTATTTTAAACGAATTTCAATTAATAGTATACAGTTTGTTGGACCTACTGTATTGGTATGTTTTCAAAAATAAAATTCACAAAGTCTGCTATAATCATTTAAAATACAAATATTTATTTTATGCGATAAATATAATATATTGTAAATAATTCTTGATCTTTTAATTGGATTCAATCACGTATTTATTTAGTTAAGACACAACACATGTCAAATAAAATATTAAATAAATTAAATATAAAAAAACTTATAAAGTATTAAATATCTCATTATACGGCAACATCCATGGTGTAAATGATAAATTAATAACAATGTTTTAAGTTATCTATGTAATAAAGAAGAAAAGAAAAGCTGGAAGGGCATTAAATAGTTTTCAAAAATAAGTGAGACTTAACTGTTTTTAAAATTATTGACAGGTTAAAACATTGAGGACAAATTTTTCGGTACCAATACATTTTGAAAATCACATTAATTAAAGATAAGGTTAATTCACAATATATAAATGAGTATAATTCTCATCTTATAAATCGATTTTGTGAGGTTGAGTAAGATTTAAAGTTTACTTTTTAACATGATATCAGAATCAAATTAGAATTTATTTTAACGGAATATTATGTTCCACTGATATCGAACCTGATCACCCACTAATTTTTTATTTAGTCAAACTTAAAACTCGCTTGTTAACAAGATAAATATAATATTTAATTAGAATGAAATGTATTTTAAGGAAACAGAGGGAGAGCTATTGTTTGTTAATTAATCGGTAGTTTGAGAAAGTTGAGAATAAAACAAAAATCGAGGGATGATTAAGTTATATTTTAGTGTGTATGGTTGAATACTTTTTTGGTGTAGTTAAAGAAAGTGTTAATGAAACAGTAATGAACAGAGGTGATTATTGAAATTAAGATAGATAATGATTAGAAAGTTGTTATTATAGAAACAAGTGTGCTTTGATTTATTGTGTTTCAAATCAGTGCTTCTGATCTCATGTCTCATAATTAAAATTTCCTTATGATTGTCATATATGACTCATCAAGTGCAAATAGTTTGACAGGGACAATGAAGAGGAGAGAGAGTTTTTTTTAAAAGACTGGTAAAACATTATTTTCTGAAAAAAAAAATAACGATATTTTTAATTTATAAATTTATATTAATATTTAAATTAAAATATATCGAAATAATGTAAACCATTTAAATATAATTATAAGATGTGTTTAAAACATTAAAAATTTAATATAATTGGATTAAAAATAAAAAAATTATTTATTTTTTCAAATTTGAAGAATAAAATATAATAAAATTTGAAACATAAACAAATTTTAATTTAGTGTCAAGATTAAAAATATATTTAATTTAAATCATATTTATTAAAAATTATATAAATTTTAATAATATAATATTTATACAAATATACTATATATTTTAATGAGCAATTCCTACTCATTTCTCGATTTTTTTAGTGAGTTCAGTTATTTTTCAGATTGTTTTCCTAAATTTTTTATTTAAGAAATGTTTTTCAATATCTATTACGAATTTACATTGTTTAATAATATTTTTCAAAGATTGAGTTGGGTTGTTTATATGAACTAATCCGGCTCACCACGAGTTCGAGCCGGGTTGAGTTGAGAAAATTTCAGATTTTTCAAAAGTAGATTGATTTCAACCCAACTCATCTATTTTTTATTAGAAATTAAATATATATATATATATATATATATATATATAAAGAAAAAATGTAGTTTAAAGTATCCTTAAAACATAATAATTTATTAAATTTAGAAAAAAAATGTTTATATTTTTTAAAATATAATAAGTACTTAAATGACATGTCATACAAGAGATTATTATTTTTCTTATATGAATCTTATAATCTTTTTTATTTTCTTTTCATTATATAAGGTAAAAATAAAGTATTATATTAACTTTATAATTAATTATTATTGTTGGAAATCTCACATTGATTAGAGATATAACCAATTTACACAATATAAGTGATGGATCTTTTGATAAAGGAATACTAGAGAGATATAATATTAATGAGATATGAGTTGAACCCACACACAAGGGATTGACACCACTCTTAACTTAAAACCTTAAGACAATGAGTTTATGGGTTTTGGTCCTTATACTAATACCGATGCTCAACTTTCTCATTTTTACTTAATGCGAAACTTAGAATCACACTTGGATTCTCAACAATAAGTAGGTGTAATCTCTTACCTTACAACTCAATTTTGTAAGGTTAAATTAGGTGTGAAGTTCACTTTGTAACATAGTCCTAAAGTCATGAGTTAGAATCTACTCTAGTGGTGAAATATGTTATTTGTTAAGTCTATCATTTTACCCACTTATGTATATGTATCGGTATGAGAGGGTCTGTTAAATCTCATATCAACTTGAAATAATGTAAATCGACATAATACAAATTTTATCTCACAAGTCACTTTTGTAAGGTTGAAAAAAATTTAAATTACACTTCCTAACGATCATTACAATTTAATCAACATTTAAAAAAAATTAAAAAAGTTATATCACAATGTAAATATGAATTACTGTAACTCATGTAATAACATTGATTGTGCATTTCATTTTGCATATTTAAAATACTACGAACACTAAGGGTGTTAAATTTTAATTAAAATCATTAGAATCCATGAGGGCATATAATGTGTCATTAATAAGAATCAACAATACTGGAAGACAGTTATAAAGGTAAAGAATATTGAAGAATAGCTGTCAAATTAAAATCTCATACACATTTTCAAACAAAAGTCTCAATTTACTATAGCTAGGAATCTTTTTTTCCCAATCCCATGTTCCTTTTACCATAAATATCTAATGGAACAATTGCTTCTAATTCGCCATTGTTTGTGGCCCTTCTTAGATCCTTTATATGGCCTAACAAGGACAGGGATTTTGTTATAAAAGTATATATGAGTTGTATTTTTCTTAATCATATTAAATATCATTGTATTTATTAAAATTACTATTGTTCAGAAAAAAAAATATTAGGGTTTGGAGAAGTTTTACATGTTGGCTATACAAAAATAAGTTAAAATCTGTAATATATTATTGTTAATTAAGATTAAAGAACATGTAAAGACATGTTTCCTTTTATTTTGGATGTTTGTCAACTCTAATTGTTTATTAAGATGCTAGAACATTTGAAGACATGTTCATTTCATTTTGGATGATTGTTAGATGTATTTGGACTTTTTTTTTTTTGTAAAGAATCTTTTAGAGAGAAAATTGATAATAAAATAAAAAAACTAACTTTTACATGCAAACTATTTTATACAAATTATTTCATATACTTATTCTAAATCTGTATTTTTAATTTATAAAAGATTTTTTTTTCTCTCCTTAAAAACCTTTTAAAAATGATTCACCAAAATGGTTGCGCCGTCCATATATTACAAGGCATTGATGAACGAGGCACAGAGAGTTGATGGGAAAGAACGGAAAGTTAACGAATTCCGGCGCCGTCAGTGCCACGTCACTCTCATTTATATAACACACGCATTATTTTATGAATGATGAAGGCATGTGGTGAAGAAAGAAATAAAGTTAATGTTAATGTTAATGTGATCCAAACAAAAAGTTTGTTCATCTCTTGACATGTGAAAAATGGTGTTATTTAAGTTTGTAAAGCAAAAAACAACCTTATCCTCATCGATTATGTCTTAGTTTGTCTTGTCAATTCACCCACAAAATCTAAGACTCACTTTGAATGGTTCTCTTGCATCTTCACTCGTCACTACTACACACCGGCCATCAAACTTTCTTCTTATTGCATGGATTGATGCACTCTTATATATTAAAGTTTGAGTACAGATTTCACTTAGATCTTCAATCCATTTTATGGTCTAATAAAGACAAACTTTTAAGTTGTTTGCCATTGGAATTTTAAAGTTGTATCAAATTTGAAATGTTCAAAATTCAAATTTTTTATATTTTAAAAGTTAAATTTAAGTTTTGAAAGTGTGAGGAACTTTGTTTATAAGTACAAGGGTGTTTAAGATTAATAAAAAGATAATATTTTACTATTTTAAGCTATATAAAAAAAAACTTAAAGTTGTAATGATAAAAAATTTACATATTTTATATATGACTACCTCTCTAAAAAAAATTTCTTATAACTTTTTTAAGTTGTTGACATAGTTTTTTTTTCCCGTTAGAATTATAATTTTTGATTTGTGTAATTTTTCCTTTCGATCTCAAAATCTTTCCTTTTGTGTTTGTTGCATGAACGGAGTTATAAAATTATTGTAAATTTCAAGTTAGCTATTTTGTTATATATTATTATGGTTACAAATCAACTTTATATAAATCTTGTTAGAGATGTGAATAAGATATGAAAAGAAAAAATAGTTCTAACTTTTTTTATTATTTTATTTATAATTAAATATTGTATTTTAAAATTCATCTAAACTAACATACGACTTTCATAAACTAATACATGATTTTTGACATGCAATTTAAACACTTAAAACATTAAAAAAAATTCATAAAATTTGATTTATGATTTTGATGAATAAATAAGAAATTTGAAATATTAGTTTATTAGTAAGGAGTCCTATAATTTGTATAAGTGAAAAATAAAAAATTAAAGTAGTAGAAGTACAATTAGAAAGGAAAGGAAAGGAACAAAAGGGTCAGCACAACAAATAATTTAGTGCGATAATTGTTAGAAAATATGGAGAAAAAACATAATTGTTATTCGCAGAAGACCAGAAAATAATCATTGTGTATAAATTTTTACAATACACAGAAAATGCTCTTAATTCTTTAAACTCAAATATATTCACACTCTTTAAAACAAAAATTTTATTACACCTCACAACACTGTTTAAAAGAGTACAAGAAAGATCAAAACACTAACTTAAAATGTTTTGACTTAAAAAAATATCATAGATTTAGAGTCTATCAGATAGTCATTAACACGTATTTTCTATGTCAAACTTTTTAAGATATATTATTTTTATCACCCAACTAATCATTCTCAAAAATCACTATAAAAATTAAGAAATTCTTAATAAATTAAATATTACAGTGGAAAACTCTATCTGAGAACCACTCAATTTGATAATAAATTTTCTTGCCTTTTTTTCATTTATTATCAAATGATTAATACAATTTAATCCTCGTGCACTTAGAAGTAATCTTACCATTGTAATCACCACATTATCTTAACGGTTAAATGAAATATTTTAATATATTTAATAATTTTTTATAAAAATATTCACATAATTCAACTTCTGAAAATAAACACGTAAATATGACAAAGACTAGGTAATATATCGCAAGTGAGGATAGTGGTATCAGAAAAAAAAAGAAAGAAAGAAAAAAGAGTGATAATATTTTATTTTAAAATTATTATAATATGAGTGTATATAATATTTAATTAGATGAATATGACATGGTACGTTAAGAAAATTCTTTTTTCACTTTATGTATTTTCTAATTTAGCTTTTTTTTAAAACGTAAAATACTTAAATACACTGCAGCGCCCAAAATACACATAAATTTGAAAATAGATAAACAAAAATGCATGAAAAAAAATCGTAATATTTGAACACAGACAATCTCATAAAAAAATATATTCATCAATGAAATTCATACTAACATTACCGACCACACTAGCAATTAATTAATATTTGAAAAAAGACAAATAATATCACAACAAAACATAAGAAATTTCAAAAGTTTGAAACTTTGAACACAGACAAATAACATCACAACAAAACATAAGAAATTTTAGAAGTTTGAAACTTAGATGTACAATTAAAAATAACATATCTAAATAGAAAAATTAAAATACTACTTTAATTTATTACTTCACATTTTTTTTTCTTGAATAACATTAACATGTATACATGAGAGCATGCTTTGTTAGGTGGACACTCCTCTCAGATTTAGAGTGTGCTTTTTTTAGGCAATGTATTTACTGTTCAATAATAAAGTTAGAAAAATGAGATTACAAAAAATACTATAAATACGAAAAATGAAAATTATTATTTGAATTAAACTGGTTTCATCAGAGTAGAAAGATTTCTGAGAAAAGCTTAATGAATCAATTATATTTTTATACTGATTATCTTTTAATATAATTAATTTTTCTTTTAATATGTGTTTTCTTTTAAAACAAATGAAATTAAAATATTAAATTAATAAATCAATATTTTTAATATATTTTTATTTTGAAGTATATTTTTTTAATAAATTTATATTATAATTGTATCAACTGAGGAACACTCATTTTGATTATGTTATTGATTATCAAAGCTTCAAAAGTGATAGAGTGTGATGCATGAAATACAACCAAAACTGTGTTGAAATAGGACAAACTTCAAAGTTCAAAAGTTTTAGAAAAAAATAGTACTCAACTATTCTTCTAATATATTATCATTTTGACAAGTGTATATATTAGTGCCAAATTTCAAATATTAGATGCATGCATCACTTTCGGGGAACACCATGGTCAGATATCACTTTCAATACTATTAGCCACAGGACTTTCCAAGTTTCCCACTCTTTACCTTATTATCTTTAATTCAATCTAGTTTAAACTTTCAAATAGTTCATTTGGCAGCTTAATTTGATTTTTTTTATTAAGAAGTTATTTAAATCAAGCATAAAAATTAAATATAGTTCAATTTAGTTTTAATTTAATATATAACTTGAATCAAACTGATTAATAGTTTTGTATTTTAGTTTGAATTCTATTAATCTATGAATTGCAATTTGAAGTGGTGGTAGAGTATATAATATAACCTAATTTGAAATGTTGAATTGTGAAGCCTTGGGTTAAGTAATTGACTGCTAAATGATATATCTTGAAACTACTTTAGTGTTAATTAAGTTTTATAAAATGAGATAAAAGTATCACTTTACTCAGTTTTATACATCTTAATTAGTTGTTCTTTAGTTATTTTCTTGTGATTGTGTTTACCAATTTGGTAATTTTTACTGTGAATTAAGATGTATATGAATGGAATGATGAGGTAGTTATTTCTGGGGTGGAAATACTACCATGAGTTGGTTTTTGTGTGGGGTGTATTGATGACAGGGACGAAATGAAATCATTCTGACTCTATTTGTAATTGGATTCATACAAATGAACATAATAACTAGTTGTGAGATTCCAAGGAAGTTCATATCTAGAGTGTCAACAGTGGTCAAACCAGAATTTACACTATCATGCTCTGTAAATCGGAGAGCGGCTTGTGCATTATAGTTATAACTCCTGAAAGATAGGAGTGATTGAGCAATGTCAGGTGTAGAATCTCAGTTACATTAAAAAAAATTATTTATTTTTAATTATGTGAAATAGTAAGAGCTTATGTGAAAGAAAGAAAATAATATTAACACAGGTATAAATAATTCTAAAATTATATAAACGAATGCATATAACACTTCACTACGCAAATAATACTCTATTAGGCGATTTCAAATGCATTTTTTTCCGCTAGTGTTAATAATATCTGTAAATACAACTTATATTGTACAAACTTATTATGCAATTTAAGTTTATGGACAAAACTTATTCGACAAAGAATAATTTGTTAGAATTAATTGACGAATTAATTCTATTAGTGACTCATTTGAAATATTATGATGGGCCCAATTGTAATTTAATAAAATATAAAGGCTTATTGGTTATTATTATGAGAAGTGATAATAAAATAAAATGATGGACGTAGGTTTATAAAAGGAATTGGGGTTCTGCCTCTGGCCATAAGGTTCTTTTCACATTAACCCACGTGTGAGAAGAGAAAAAAAGGCAAAGAGATAGATTGAAAAACGGTGATTGAAGAGCACACAAGATTACAAATTTGAAGAACGCATATTTATAAGATTTCCCATGGATCAAGGTTAGTGCTCTATTATGTTTTATCGAGTGAGACTCATAACTCTTAAAGATCTTTAATCAGTTTTACATAATTGACGTAGGATAAAGGGGAAAATTGTGGAATATACATCAACTATTGTTGCCCACTGAAAGTTTTCTCCTTCCATCATTAGAAAAATCATTTCGAAATTGAAATGCATGAAATAAACAAAGCACATGCAAACAAGCATAATATCTTGTCAATTTTATGTTAACTTGCAATTCAAAGAACTTATAGTAACCATTTGTGTCACCGATAATTAAGGAATTTATTACCTGATCAATTGAATAAATATTGATATTACTGTACATTATATTTTGGTAAGAATATAAGTATGAATAAAAAATTTTATATTAAATAAAAATAAGAAAGTCAAGTCGCATATATAAAAAATAAAGATTCACAAAAATTTAATAATTAAGATTACACCGTCCATAAAAAAGAATGTATATGTCAAGATCCAATTCACACTTTGATTTAACTAGATGTGAGAATCTCTCTATTAAGATATATAAATATACCTTAATTGCGTGTAGTTTCTGCTAATAATAAAGTATTATTATTCAGCATAGGATCGGGAAAAAACGAGTCAACCTTAAATTTCAAATGGCAGCAATTTAGTTAATAATTAATCTGCATTTGCATGTTCTTATTGGTGGTGATTAAAATCCATGAAAAATTAGTAAAGACGATGAACCAAGAAACATCACTCAGTAGATAACGATTATCGTTGAATTCGTATAACGTGTGGCAATAAAATTGGTTAAATTTATAAAAAAAAAAAATACTTTTTTCCTGAAAGGACAAGGTTGTTTTATATGTCATATTATATATTCAAAATCAAATTCAATGAAACTAATTATTGTATTTAAATATCATATTGTATATTTAAATTAATTCATTACTAAAAACATATATGGATGGTGATGAGTTGTTTTATGATTTGATTAACTTTTACACACAATACGTGTATATTTATTAATATAATTTATATTATAATTTGTAATCATAGAATTACGTAATTTGTATATAAATATGAAAGAGAATTGAAATCATAAATATAAAAAACATTATACAAAAATCATTCGTATGTCTTTTCATTTGACAATTTTTCAATATAAAAAATATTTACTAATTCTTTTTTAAAATACATTTACAATTTCTTTTTGTTAAAAAATAGTTAATAACTTTACAATAATAAAATTCAAGACAATTTAAACTGAATGATGAGAGGTTTTTTTTTATTGATGTTTTATACTAAATTTAAACTAAACTATTTTTAATTTTTATGTTTAATTTGAAGTATTGTATTTACTGAAAAGTCAAATTAAATTGAATTGAAAAATACATTATGTGGGGACAGTTAGGTAACCAATGCTTCTATTTCTCCTTAGAAAAATCGAATATTTGAATAGTAAAAATGCAAATGATGAAACTAACTAAAATTTTTCTTTTATCATTTTTCAACTAAGCTGGTCTTTAATTTTATTATATTACACGACAAATACCTGTTCGATAGTAACGTTGTCTGATTATATCTAAACAGAATTGGAATCTATACTGTAATCTTTCGTTTACTTTAGGTGTGGCTAAAATTTTAATTCTTAGATTTTTCATGTTCAACGATCGACCGAAAATTTTATTATAAATATTTTCTGAAATCGTTAAGAGTGTTTCCTCATCTTACAAGAAAATATGTGTTTCCCTGATCTAATAATAAATGCAACGATTTTTTTTTTTCCTTCCAGATATCAATATACTTAGAACCGAACCTCGTAACAAAATACAAGAAAAATAATATTTAAGGTTACAACACCATAGACTTTGGTTGCTTTAAAAATAGGAAAAAGAACAAGATTCATATTCTATCAGATTTTGCTTATACCTAAAATTTTGTTTAAACCTAGCTTTGATGTTTTGGATACTAAGAATGAGAAGCATAAATATAACTAAAATTAGTTATGGTATAGATGTTGAGATTTTTTCTTTTTAAATAAAGAAAAAAAGATATTAAAGAAATTTTTTTGGTGTCAATTGTAACATGTGATTTAATAATGTAAAACTACTAAATAAAGGTATTGCATAAATAGTCAATAGGAGATGACATGCATACACTCAAACTCTTTTAGACTCTATTTATCCGGATAAGTGTCTTTGAGTAGAATTAAGGAAGCCTTACATTTGTGATGGTGGAACAACTCGCTTACTCAAGTTACCACACACAAGGTTAATCCCTTACACAGTCATAGAACTCTGATGTTGTTCTCATGACATGACTTTCTACCACTCTCATCGCCTAATCCTCCTCCTCTACATGAGTATGGATGATGAGTAGAGTTTTAGAATAACTTTACAAAAGAGAACAACTCTTTCCTCAATGCACACATTAAAGAAAACACATATTCAGTGGGATTCCTTCTCTGGGGGTGCCCTCACATTCACCAAATCATACTATGGTTTCCTTATAAACCAAATACATTCATGTGATAACCATGAATATCATAAATTCATGAAAAACATAACATAAAATTTTTCAGAACAGGAATGGCACCCAACGGCGAGGAGGTGCGCCCAACGTTGCACTTGTAGGGGCTTAGCGTCCAACAAGAAAAACTGGTGCTCAACATGAGGGTCCATGCAACCTTTCTAGATTAATTGTTAAGAATTTCGCTCAGACAAAGTTGATGCCTAATGCCAAAAGTCAGTAATGAGCTATCTGTTTCTGGTTTTGTTCAATAGAGAAGAAGATCGCCCAATGAAAACCACTCTAGAGGCTCATTGTCAAAGTGTCGCTTGGTGGCACGACCAACGTCGAGCGATTTGGAGCGAAAATGCTCCTAGACTTGGGATAATTGAGCTAGCATCCAACGTCCTCTTTTGTTGCCCAACACCATGATAGAAACTAGAAAATGAAAGTGAGAATTCCAACTTGATTAATTGTCTCTAATTGGTACCTATACTTCTTTCGTTGTTTCAGACAAATGTAAAATAGTCCTTAAATGGTTCAATCAAGTCAATTGCTCAAATTAGATTCTCTTCACTCAATTTCCCTATCCATCCAAAATTCATCACAAAAACAATACAACACACATTTAACACAAAAATACAACTTTCCTGTAAATTTAGACAGAAAGAAAAGAAAACCAATCCAATATCACATTTTTACAATCTCATCATGTATAAGTTCAATTCAACCTAAAATTCACAAAAAAAAAAAACAAAAAAAAAACAAAAAAACATGTTGGCTTTTTTACCTTAAAGGAGTCTAAGTTCTTTAACACATTCTCACAACTTCAATTCCTCGAAAACCTAACTTCGCCTACAAAGAGATCAAAATAACGATCGAAGGACAAGCTTAGATTCACTAACACGCAGAGAAAATTAATGGGAGTAAAAAAATCCCACATGCAACTCAAAAAAAGGCCATGAAAAGGAAAAACACATATTGGGCTTCTAGAAATTGAGGGAAGAAAATTGACTATATTCTTGACTTTGATTGGTAGATTTTGTAGAGCTCTTCGAGGTGATACCAAAGGTGGACTATGTTTGAAGAGAAGGTGATATTTGAGTGAGTTGCTAAAGAGAAAGGATTGAGGTTTAAGAGAGAAAGTTGTTTGAAAGGAAATTGAGCTTTGTGTTTGTGTTTTCTCAGGTAGCTGTATTTGATTCTTTTTCTTTTTAAATAATGTTTTACATTAGTAAAATAAATAATTATTGATGAGAATTTTCTACAATGGTGAAGATATTGAGACATTCAACATCAATGAGTCATTGTTGATTTTGATATGGTTGTTGGAATTTTTTAGAGAAAAAATATCTTGGAAAATTTAACACTAAGTCATGAACAAACTCGTATAAGATGTCATTATATTATTTTTAACCTAAAATCTTAAGATTATAAGTATGTGTGTCATTTTGTTATCTCAATATGAGTTAAGAGTCATACATTGAATAAAAATAAAAAAGTTGGGTACCATGAAAAAATAAAAATCCACAAACTTTAAGAATAATTCATTTATTTTGAAAATTTAAAATCTTTTTAAGTAAAATGACTTATTTAAGAAAAAAAATTGAAAATTAAGAATTTTTAAAAGATATTTTAAATAAATAAAACAGTGAAATCTGAAATTCAATAAAAGAAATTTGAAATTCTTCATTTAGTCACATACATTAAAAAAATTGTTAAATGTCATTTAAATTTTAACTAATATTTTTTAATACTTATTTTAAAATAAAATTTTATTTAAAAATAATAATTACTTTATCCAAATACAAAATAAAAAATTAAATATTTTAATCATCTATCCAAACAAAATATTTTGAAAATAAAAAATATTAATTACAAGTAATTCGTATATTTTAATTTAATAAAATTATAAAAATTACTTATTCAAACCTGTAAAAATTTAATATAAAAAAAATACGAGAACCTCTTATACAGATGATAACTCTCGTATATAAGTAACTCTGGTGTATAAGATAACTTCTACTCTTATCAATAAATGTTCATTTGTTAGATTTATATGATAATTTTTTGTAACATATTTATCCCTATGTGATGATAAAAAAAATCGAACACATTTCAATAATTAATCGCGGGTTAAATGATACATGAATTTGCACTAACAAATATATTCGATTTTAGGTTTAAATATGTTTTTTTTCTTCAATATTTAGTGAAGATTGAAATTAATTTTTTTTCAAATCTTAACTATTTTAGTCTCTCATCTTTATAAATATATAGATTTACTCTTTTAAATTAAATTTTTGTAAGTTTATTTTATATTTTAAACGTGTTTCTGAGCTAACATCGAAGTGAATATGTGTCAAACTGTGTAAATAAACTATAATACGATAGTGAAATGCGTTTGAAACATCAAATAAACTTAAAAAAGATTGGTTAAAATGACTAAATTCACATATTTACAGAATTGAGAGACTAAACTGATTTAAGATTTTTAAGAGAAACTAATTTCAATATTCACTGAAGATTGGAAGACCAAAAATATATTTAACCCTCAATTTTATATTATTTTTAATTTGTTAATTTTACCTTGGACAATGAAAGTGACCAACGGACCCATCTTCTCGTAGAAATGCAAATTATTTGGATGTTGATATATAAACTTAATTGAAGCAAATGAAAACAAGTAGAAAACGAGTATAAGTGGATTTAAAATTCTTTAAATAAAGATGAGATCCACCATGCAATTTTGTTTTTTGGAAAAAAATGAATGAAAGTGAAGAAAAATGTGCAGTAATTGCACCATGGTTTCATAGGCATCAGTGACTTAAATATAAAATAACATATTTCAATACGTGAAAGACAAGATAAAATATATAATTGATTATAGTAAAATTTTCTCATATTTGAAGTCATTCAGAGACTTTATAGTTATAATAATAGATTAGAATAAAAAAGTATTCTATCAAGTAAAAATTGACAATTTTAATTAAAAACTTATTTCTTTTCATTCTTTCCGATAAAAACAATTTTTTTATTACTTATTTCTATTGAAACAAACTATATTTTTATTTTACTTTTTACTTGTTTCTCTCTTATTCTTTTTCCCACCGACCTATTTTAAATCTAATTCAATTCTAAAAGCTAATTCATGAAGTAAAGGTTATCCATTATTTATACAATAAATTATGTCATCTATTATGATATACATATATCTAACATAATAAGACAATTATCTTAATATTTATATTTGGAGATAACTCTATTTCCAAAATTAATTTATGAAATAGAAACGTCACTCGCTTATATATACTATTATATTTACAGAACAACCTTTGAATAAAATATTATTGATTAGTATCTTTTACTTTTTTATAATGTTAGATTTTTTATTTATTTTTTTAAGTTAGAGTAAGGTGGTAACCAAATCTGTGGATCTGATATCTACTACAAAAATTTTAAATGTTAAATGTTATGACTTCATATTAAAAAAATAAAGTAATCAAACAAAGTATTAAATTACGCACACGAAGCAACATACGATGTTAACAAATATAACTAAGAACACGTGAAGAAGTCCAACCCAATAAACTAACCTAACCCAGCTTTCATTATTTTCAGTGTCGGCTATATCTTCTGCACCGCATAATTTGTAATTGCACCACATATATTTTAAATGACCATTTTATCCTTTATAATAGTAACTTTTTCATTATTTGTTTCAAAAATCTTTTAAAACAATTTCTTTTAGAATTTCCATAACCAAATTTTCGGAACATAATTTTGGAAATACATAAAATACATTCTATAGAAAAATATGATACATTACGAAACAAGTTTTCTAAAAATACACTTTTTAAAACATATAAGAAGCATTTTGGATTAACTTTCTACCACAAGGTTTCTAAAACATGTTTTTGAAACAAATTCTTTAATATTTTTCCATCTTCCGATAAAAAAGTGTAATAAAAACGAGAGATATAACAACGAAACAACATAGATGATGTTGACAAGATGTAGTAAAATAAAAAAAAAAATTATCTTTTTCTATTGATATTGGGTGCAATTAATAATAATAGGAATGCAAGAAGAAAAAATTTTCTATGCTTATCCTCTTTTTCTTTGGAGTTGCTCCTTTTTACTTAGAATAAACTATTTTACCAGAAAGGCTATGTAGTATGGCCCAAAGAAATTGAAATCCTTGTTGGTAGTGGGCTGCATTATGGGCCAGTTCATGTAAGTAGTAATAGTTGGTATTAGTAATATAATATTGATAACGTTTACAATTTTTCTATTTTTATTTTTTATTAGTTTGTGTTACATAATATGCTTATAATTCTCTCCATTCTCCTATTAAAAATCGTTTGATTGGTCAAACTTTTTTACGCCAATCAAATATATATATATATATATATATATATATATATATATATATATATATATATATATATATATATTTTTTTGCTTTTGATTGTAAAGATATCATAACATGGCATAGATAATATATATTTATTGTGATGAACTACGAAACAATTCTTTATAGCTAACGTAGATAAAATAAAAAGATATGTTATATATATTTTTTATTTGATGAACCACGTTTGTTATTTTATGAACACGAAACAATTTTTTTTATGAATACTCAAAGTGGCTCGTAGAGTTAATTATTATTCATTACGCTAAATAATTCATACCAAGAATATTGATATAAAAATTAACAAGTAAAAGATAATATTTTTTTATTAAATGCAATTATTTAAAAAATAAAAATAACGGGAGCTAGTATAGAAGTTATTAAGTTGTATATATTTATAACATATATTTTACGTAAGCTATAATGTCCCAATTTAGTAGACTAATTTTAATAAATAGAACGTCACATGATTATAGTACAAACTAGAGCATCAATATAAAGTATATTAGAATTTATCCCAAATTATACTGGAATGGAAATTCGAAGACACGGCACAATGCCATGAATATAATCTAAACCCACATTAGATTAAGCTGAAAATTTGCTCACAAAGCAAGAAACTACAACATAACAATACACAAGAAGAAAGACTCAACAATGAGCGATAAAGGATCCAAGAAGCCTAACTACACCGCAACCTCCTCACCAACATCACGATCACTAAGAGTCTCCACATCTCTCACACCAAGGATTTGGTGATCATCGCAGAAGGAAAAGTCAAAGAAGAGAACAAACACAACGAGAAATGATAAGCTAGTGTAAAATAATTTTCAACATGTCATAGCAAGTAGATACTTAAAACAAATTATAAACATGCAACATAGTAGGCACTTAATCATGTGATAGCAAACAAGCAAGACTCTAAGACTCCATATCCGGATCATACTCTTGATATAGAATTCTATAGGAAGTATGCATATGTGTTGGTTTCTAAACTCTGCAGAGTCTAAACGCAAGGGGTTATCACCAACCACACACAAGGTTAATCCTCTAATGTCTTGGGCCTAATATGTCCCAATACTGGGACCTCCTGCCACTCTCATCACATAAATCCTTATGCTCTATGTGAGCGTTAACAATTATTAGAGTTCAAGATATCTTCCTTTATCTAGACATCTCCTATATCAAGGTATACACTAACCACCATCACCAAGAGTTCCCCTTGAAACTCTTTTACCAACAATTTCCACATGCCATCTCAATCATTCAAGTCTTATGCCAATCCACCACTAACCAAATAAGTCATGTTTTCCATTTCATACTCAACATAACAAGATTTCATTTAATCCCATACTTTATAAATGCATACCATGACATCATATATCACAAAATAGTATTCATCCCAAATAAGTGAGTGCCAACATTTAAGTACATGCAATTCCATACAATCAAGCACAACACAACCATAATTCTTACACCAAAATTCCTAAGAAAATTTATTATCACAAAACCAAAATCACTGCAGTAATGTGTGACACATTTCTCAAGCTACGGATATCTAATCAATGATCCAACCGGTCAAACCACAAAATAGCATGTTATGAACCAAATGTCCAAATTTAAGCTCAATCCAACGGTAATGAGTCGGGAAAGTCAATTTTACTAAAACTGCACATTAGACTAATGCACTCGCCCAGCGACCACTCGACGATTCCAGAATACAGAAAATAACGTCAAATATCACAGTTTCACAAATATTTGAACCCTAACTCAGAGATACACCAAAAATTAACGTTTTTCCCCAATCTTGTCTCATATTCCACAAAACACTTATCACATAAAATAGAAATAACGTGAAACCTATCTTCCCTTACCTTTTTTGGGTTGAAAACTACAAATAGGATGTTTAGCAGAGGAGCAACAATAACCAAATAACTTAGGAAGCTGAAAACAGAAGTATAAGGGGACAAAAAATGAGACCAAGGTCTAGACTTAGGTGAAACCAAAGCTTATGAGCTAAAAGACGAAGTGAAACAGATACTGAGGGGATTACTTACTTGGAAGGAACTTGTAACTTAGCTTGTATAGAATGTTGGCTCAAAACTCTAGCAGAGCACTTTGGTGAAGAAAACAAAGGGAGTGAGAGTTGATTTCTGAAAATGAGATAGAATGTAAAGGGTTAAGGATTGGAAAAGGGGTATTAGGTCCTCCTAATGAATTGGCCTTGGACCCACAAAAAGGTCGGACCCAACTCACTTATTAAGCTGAAAAATGAAACTTACATAAACTATATTATATTTCTTTAAATTTATTATGTTGTAAGATTTCAAAGATAGAATATTTTATGGTCTAATAGAAAAATATAACAACTGCATAATTAAAAGAAAAGTGCAAAGAAGATGTCAATGAAATGAAAGAGAGAAAAATAAAAATAAAGAAAAAAAAAAGTGGAAAATGAGTTGATTTCTTTATTCACTAAATAAAGTAAAGCGTAAAATAAACATATACAGAAGTTGACAAATATTTTATATAGTTTCATTGTAAAAATGATAGAATATGGAGACGACAAATTATATTACACACAATTATTTTTTATTTATTCACACGTGGTTTGGAAACAAAATTTAAAATTAAGAGACAGTTCATCCTTATTTTATTTTTACATTTTCAATTATATATATTAAAATTGCGAATACCTGTTTTGGAAAGTTGTTGCAACTTCTTTTCATTTACTTTCCATGATTCGATCGTACATCACATTCTTCTTTTTCATTCCTTCGTTTTCTATGTCCTAAATTGTAAAAAAATTATTAATATTCAAATATAATAATAAGTTTTTGTAACCAACGAGTAATAATAATAATAATAATATTTAATTAATAAAAAAATTATCACATATACAAAACTATCCAAATTTATCAATTTTTTTATAAATTAACTATACATTCTAATTTAAAACATTACATTAATAAATATTTAACTTTCATGTAACTCGAACTATGCTAGGGATAATACTATTAAAAATGTTTAATTAGTCAAATAATATTTATTTTTATTTAAATATGTTAATTTGATATGGTTCTGTAAAAATATTAATAATTATCAACTTTTAACAAAGTATTTTAATTAGGTTTTTTATCGAAACAAAATTATTAACATTGTTAATAATTTTGTAAATATTTAAAATATCAATCTTCTGTTAATTACGTTAATAATTTTTTGTTGAAATAAACATTTTTTAAAAAGTTAAAACTTATGTTAAGTAATTAAACCTAATAAAAAAGTTTGGGAAAAATTAATTAAGAGTGAAATGTGTGGAACACGTGATTAGCCAGGATCCACATAAAGTAATTTAACGGCGTTAAATATTTGTAGGTTTTCATCTTCTTATTATAACTAACAATAACAAGAAAATCAGAGGCTGAACAGAATTTGCAAAAAAGAACAATAGTACCAACCAACCATCTTGAAAAAGAATATTAAATGAACCACCTTTTTCACTTTCTCAGTTTTCCTTTTTATTTTTTAATTGGTCCATACTTCACCAATTCATCCACAACCACAACCACTTGCACTCAAATTCTATTTCAGAAACATTATGCAAAATAAATAAGAAGTTTGAGAAAATAAGGATATAAAAAATATTATTAAATTAAAGATTAAATATATTTTTATCTCTTAACTTTTATTAATTTTTTTTTTTAAATTTTAATCTAATTTAGTCTTATATCTTAAAATATATATAAATTTATTCTTTTAATTAGATTTAGTTGAATTTATTTAATATTTTAATGTTAGTTGAAAAATGTATTTATAATTACTAAGTTAAAAAAATTATATTTATATATATTTTTAAGTTAAAGAAATAAATTAGTGTAAAATTTTGAAAAAAAAAATTTACTAAGATAAAATCATATTTAATTCTTAAATTAAAAGTAAGTTTTTTTAAATAATAACTACCATTAAAATATTGTCTGAATAGGAGCATTTAAAGAACTGCTTTAAATGTAGGAATGAACATGGTCCTCTGTTACATATGTGAAGACGAAGAACCTGAACATCAAAATCGTATTACGTGGAAATTAATCTATCTTCATTGGTTTATATTGTCCCAAATTTCAAACCTGTCTAATCAAACTGAACCTTTTTTTTCCTCTAATCTCTCCTTTTATTTTAATTTTTCTTTGATGTCTTTTTCAAAATGATTTTTTTTGTGGCACACGATTACCCAATCCAAAATTCACTTCATTTGTCTTTTCAGCTGAGAAAGTTATTTATCATAACTGTGAAGACTTTTATAATTATTCCAAAAACATATATCTAGAAAATAAATACAAATAACAAATTAAACAATTTAAAAACCCTCACTTATATTATAAAATTATTTTATTTTTAATTGTTGTGAAATTTTCAACACATTTCTTTACGTCAAGATATATACATCTTGTGTGTGGGACTAGAAATCAATAGATAGTCCATTAGCGGATGAAATAGAATGTTAAAGAAATCTTGTTAAAATATACTTTTTTAAACAATAATTCTGATACAATGTTAGAAGTGAGTTTTAGGCCTAACTCAACCTTACAAAACCGACTTGTAAGGTGATATTTGTACCTCATTTATATATTATGAAATTATCTTATCTTTAATTGACATGGGATTTCCAACAAAATTGTTTTTAGTTTCATCCTTAGCTTAATTAGAAATACATTTATAACAACACATTAAATTTTTTGAGTATGTGTGTGAATCAATTACATGTTTTGTATTTGATGTTGAATAATCTATGTTGAAAAACACTAATAAACTTTTTTTTTTTAGTAAAACAGTTTTTACTTTTCTTTTTAGAAGATATATTTTTTTCAATCAAACTAAAGTGAAGCAAACTTGTCATGATCATATAAAAGGAGAAAGTGATTAGCAGTAGCAATATAATGATGATACTAATCTTTATCTTTAAACAATCTTGGTGGTTGTTAAGTCAAAGATAAATTTGTGAAAATGAATACACAATTACAATATTTTATCCCTTTTATTTTATGTGTCGTTCTTTAATAAAATTCAAGAAAGGTAATCGTTTTGTATTTAATGCAATGTCGAGGGTATAAATTAGAAAAAGAAATTAACATTTTTTTTTTAACATTAAAGATGATAATTAAATAAAAAAAATCTTTTAAAAAATTCAATGGTTAAAAATCCAGAGAAAGTAATAACTAAATAAGAGAAAGAATGATTATTGTTCCTTAGTGGTAAAAACATGGAAATTAACATTAGGAGATAAAATTTCAAGTTGATAAAAAATGACAATGAGAAATTTAACATATAAGAAAATATAACAATTTAACATATAAGAAAAAATAACAATAGCACCATTGCATAATTATTTTACTTTTTATTCTCACACATGTTCCTTTTGATGTTTTTTTGTCATTTTACACCCAACTACCGCTAAATTAATCGAAATACTCCTATTACTTTTCTTTATCTATGAAACTATCACTCAGTAAATATTTATCCATCATTCTTGATTTACAAAAATGTTACCCTTTAAATATTTTATTATTATTATAAGTATTATAATAATAATAATAATTATTATTATTAGTAAAAATATTATTATTATTACTATTAGTAGTAATATTATTATTTTTTGAATTAATATTATTATTAGTATTAGTGATATTACTATTTTAATTAGTATAACTATATATTCTTACTATTTTTATAACAACTTTATATAGCATATATATTTTTTATTATTTGTAATTTTATTTTATCTATTATTATTTTTTCAATATTAAAAACACAATTAATTTTTTTTACTACATTCTTATATTGTAGATATATTTTTAATTTTAACATTTTCAATTTTAATAACTATTACAGTTTTATTTAATTTCAATATATTTACTATAGTTTTATATAATCAATATATTTTTATTATTTATAACTAGCGAAAACACAGGCGCGGAAGCGCATGTGTGTTCGCTTTTTTTTTTTTATGTAGCTATATGTATAATATTAAGAATAATAAATGACAATTTATGATGGGTATACTACATAGATTGGTTGAATAAGAAAACAGTAAATTACTAATTCGTAAGATTGCATATGAA
>Ga0214544_1003304_pt1 | contig 33511 bp, 17 predicted proteins | sample CNSS3metaG_FD_160074 | JGI IMG/M metagenome (GOLD analysis project Ga0214544, IMG submission 160074) | Root nodule microbial communities from cowpea collected in UCLA plant growth center, Los Angeles, California, USA - CNSS3 | ecosystem: Host-associated > Plants > Roots > Nodule | place: USA...
AAATAAAAACTCAAGTTCAGAACTAAAAAAATAATAAATATTAATAAAATATATTATAATAAAACAACAACTTAATAATATTAATGTAATTGAAAATAAATCTTATATGCAAAATAAATTAAAAAAAATAAATGGACTTAACCGGATTTCGAATGTCGGTATACAAAGAAAATGGATTTCGAATTCCGTTAAATCACTTAACCGGACTTCAAATGCCGGTTGACATTATTCACCAGATTTCGAAAGCTGGTTAAGGATTTTACCGGATTTCGAAAGTCGGTTAAGGATTTTACCGAATTTCAAAATATGAGAGAATTTTACCGCTTAAAAATCAAAAGACTCAGAGGGGTACTATAGAAAATTTAAATTTGTTTGGAGGTGCAGTAGAACTCTTTGGAGGTGTAAGAAGAAACCCCATTTTAGAATCTAAAATTTGATCCATTTGGCTTTGTGGACTCTGAATGCTTCACTTTTTCCTCTCTTAATATCTATTTTGAATCCTATCCTTTGAACACAAATTCCATTTCGGGCATTGCTACCGCTCTTGGAGGCAACAACGGTGTTTACTTTGGATAGCTCATAGTGATGGAGGACAATGTCGTTCTAACAGTAGTTTTGGCGGTGGTTGACGGTGGCTCTCAATGGAAGTGAAGGGGTGCCGCTGGTATAGGGAGTATGAAGGATACAAATGTCGTTTCCTCAAGCATGCTGGGGTGCAAGAAGAAGAAAACACGAGGGTGCACGAAACAAAAGCCTGCTATTTGAAAATCATGTCAAAAATGTTTTCAAATTGATTAATGTAAAATGAGAATGCAAAAACTTTTAAATGTAATTTAAAAAGTTTAAACGCTAACCGTTTACATTTTTCAACAAATTGTCATATACAATTCCCATTTAAGAAAAAAACAGAAGTTAAAAAGAAAACACGCAAAGTCTACTTTTAGGAATATAAGACACGTAAACAGCTAAATAACTTGGTGCATAAATGGATAAAAGCCTCTCTGACACAAGTTTGCAACTCTATATTAGTAAGTGATGTTTAACTAAATCCAACTTCAATTTTAGTAAATCTATACTTGCTTTTTTCCATACATACTCTTAATGGGGCATTTTTCTTCTTTCTTGTATATTTTTTCTTTTACTTAAAAAAGTTCTTTATGCAATAATCTCTATATTTTAGATGAAGTTGTTGGAAGTGTTAGTTGAAGAGGAAGAACATAAAGAGTTACATGTCACAAAAACTTTTCAACACTTGATTGCATTTACGAAAATAGTAAATGAACATTACCAAATATAATCAAAACCGTGAAAAGATTTATTGCTTAATTTAATACTCGTCAACGCAAATAGAAAACTGTTTTGACAGTATCTGGTATATTAACTAAGAAAACATAACAGAGTGAGTGAGTGTTTCGAAGAAAGAAAGAGTGAGATGAGGAAGCAATGGGCATGGAGTTCCACGGTGATGTTGCTTCTGATGTTGTTCCTTGTCTCTGAAATAGCCACCGTAAGAAGCACCGACTACGCTTGCAAATTCCCCCACCACTCTTACCCTTTCTGCGACGCTTCCCTTCCCACTCTCGCTCGAGCGCGATCCATCGTTTCTCTCCTCACTCTCCCGGAGAAGATCCTCCTTCTCTCCAACAACGCCTCTTCCATTCCCCGCCTCGGCATCCCCGCCTACCAGTGGTGGTCCGAGTCTCTCCACGGCCTTGCGATCAATGGCCCCGGAGTCTCCTTCAACGGCACCATCCCCTCCGCCACCAACTTCCCCCAAGTCATCCTCTCAGCCGCCTCCTTCAACCGCTCCCTCTGGTTCCGCACCGCCGCCGCCATCGCCCGCGAGGCCCGCGCCATGTTCAATGTGGGCCAGGCCGGTCTCACCTTCTGGGCCCCCAACATCAACATCTTCAGAGACCCCAGGTGGGGCCGCGGCCAGGAGACTCCCGGGGAAGATCCCATGCTCGCTTCTGCCTATGCTGTTGAGTATGTCCGAGGCCTTCAGGGGATTCGCGGAATCCAAGATGCTGTTGGCGATGATGATGATGATAAACTTATGGTGTCTGCGTGTTGCAAACATTTCACTGCTTATGATTTGGACATGTGGAAGCAGTTCTCGAGGTATAACTTCAATGCTGTGGTGAGTTCTCTTAGTGATCATATTTTCTGATGATTGATTTCTTCTTTATACGCAGAAATGAATAGTAGTCCTAAACAAATAAACAAGTAAATGGATATGTACTTAATATCTTCAGAATCAGTAGTATACGCTCAGGACTCTCTTCAACTCAGTCATTGCATGATGTCTTAGATGAACTAATCGGACTTCACTCGAATGTGGTAGTTGGCCATCTCAACTTTCCTAGAAAACACATCAACCTTTGTGAAACTATCTTCACAAAGGTTGTTATCTTAAGACTCAGGGCCCGATTCTCTTAAAAGGACTGAATATTAATTGTTTTGGGTCTATAAATAGACCTTTACACCATGACCGTGAAGGACACACGTTATATGCTTCTAGCTTAAAATCTCTGAATATCTTTGGCTAGAACGAGTAGGAAGGTAGTGTATGAGAGCTTAGAATTGGAATTTGAATACAATGCACTTAGTCATACAATCACAAATGGCCATTGATAATAATGTACCTCCCGAGCTACTAGCCTATCTAGAGCTCAGACACACCTTAGCATCATTATCCTCTACTGGTCAAGACTTAAAGATTATTGTTACGTCCAAGATTTGTGCTAGCCTTTTGTGACGAAATGATTCTTGTACTGTCTAGTTCTTAGGCAACCAGGTTAAATATCGTTAAGCGGATAGCACAAGCATACTGGCGTACTGTCACGATGGAGTAACAGTCCATGGAGTTACGGTACTGGCCCTCAGTCATGCTAGGAAACCAGAGAATACCCACTTGAATGGACCAGACATGGTAGAATTTTAGACCATCATCTAAGGGTTTTCTAAACTGACCATGTAAATTCATTGATTTTTATAATATTTGATTATAAGTTAGAATTATATGTGGTTGGTTGATAATGTAAAAATATTTACATTAACAATTCATAGAATTGTGTTTTTTGCAAGGCTTTTGTTGTTAGTATTGTTTGGATTTGTAATGTGTTGGTTAGCCTTCATCAATTAGTTTTGTGATTGTAGGTATCAGAACAGGATTTGGAAGATACATATCAGCCACCGTTTCGTGGTTGTATCCAGCAAGGTAAAGCTAGCTGCTTGATGTGTTCCTACAATGAGGTGAACGGTGTTCCTGCTTGTGCAAGTGAGGAACTCTTGGGACTGGCTAGAGACAAGTGGGGGTTCAAAGGGTATGGATATTGGGTCTATGAATTTGTATCATTGTGAAAAATTATGATGAAAAACAAAAAGATACGAATCTTTTGTTGATTATCAGGATTGGTGGTTTTGACTTTTGTTTATAGGTACATCACCTCAGACTGTGATGCTGTGGCCACGGTTTATGAGTATCAGAAATACGCTAATTCCAGTGAGGATGCTGTCGCTGATGTTCTCAAAGCAGGTGCTTTCGTTTATCTGTTTAAATGCATCTTTCATTGAATTTGTTGCAGCAACATTGTTCGAACTCAACAGTTTCTGATCCTTTCTCAATTCATCAGGTTTGGATATTGATTGTGGAACGTTTATGCTTAGAAATACAGAATATGCTATTGAACAAGGTAAAATTAAAGAGGAAGATATAGATAGAGCTCTTCTTAACCTTTTTTCTGTTCAACTGCGCCTTGGACTGTTTGATGGAGACCCTCTAAAAGGCCAATTTGGAAAATTGGGATCAAAGGATGTTTGTAACCCAGAACACAAAACACTGGCGCTTGAAGCTGCAAGGCAGGGAATTGTACTGCTGAAGAATGACAAGAAGTTTCTTCCCTTGAATAGGGATATTGGTGCCTCCTTGGCTGTCATTGGTCCATTGGCAACTACAACCAAACTAGGTGGTGGCTACTCAGGTATTATTTTCATATTGGAATGTAGTAATTTTCCCATATTCTGAAATAATTGTCGTTTTAGCAATTTACTACTTGTGTGTTTTATAATTTTTAGTCCATCATTACTCTAAATGTTTCTTTATCTTATAAGACCCGTCAAATCCCTGATACTGAACTGCATGATTTTGCACCTAACAATGTAGGAATTCCTTGCTCCTTAACAAGCTTATACGGAGGACTTGAAGAGTTTGCAGAGAGGATATCATTTTCTTTTGGTTGCCATGATGTATCGTGCGAGTCTGATGATGGTTTCGGTGAGGCTCTTGACACTGCAAAACAAGCTGATTTTGTTGTTATAGTTGTCGGACTTGATGCAACGCAAGAGACAGAGGATCATGATCGAGTTAGTCTTCTCTTGCCTGGTAAACAGATGGACCTTGTATCCTCTGTAGCTGATGCCAGTAAAAATCCAGCCATTCTAGTTCTTATTGGTGGAGGACCTCTTGATGTCTCTTTTGCTGAAAAAAATGAAAAAATTGGAAGTATTCTTTGGGTTGGGTACCCTGGTGAAGCTGGCGGAAAAGCCCTAGCTGAAATAATCTTTGGAGAGTTTAATCCAGGTATGTATACTTGTAAGTTATAAATGAATATGCTGTTAGACAAGGGTGTTTTCATGTTTTCATCCATTTTGAACATTTGAAATTAGATAAAGCTCTTTGCACTCCAATAGTCACAGTTACTATTTTAAGCTAACTGCTGTTAAATGATTTTTCTTCTCACCAGAAGAGTTTTAAATATCCAAGTCCTTTTTGTAATGCAGTGGGAAGACTACCATTGACTTGGTACCCTGAGGCATTTACTAATGTTCCCATGAATGACATGAACATGCGAGCTGATCCTTCACGTGGTTACCCAGGAAGAACCTACCGGTTTTATACTGGAAGTAGAGTATACGGATTTGGCCATGGTTTAAGCTACAGTCATTTTTCTTACAATTTCTTATCAGCCCCAAGTAAAATTAGTCTGTCAAGAATAATCAAAGATGGTTCTAGAAAAAGATTATATCAGGCAGGGAAAGAAGTTTATGGAGCTGATTATGTTCCAATTAATAAGTTGCAAAATTGCAATTCATTGAGTTTCTCAGTGCATATTTCTGTGACCAACCTTGGTGATTTGGATGGAAGTCATGTTGTGATGTTGTTCTCTAAAGGGCCGAGAGTTGTAGATGGTTCTCCAGAAACCCAGTTGGTTGGGTTCAGCAGTCTGCATACTGTTGCTAACAAATCTGCTGACACAAGCATTTTGGTGCATCCTTGTGAGCACTTGAGCTTTGCAGATGAGCAAGGAAGAAGGATTTTGCCAATGGGCTCCCACACTTTGAGTGTAGGCGATGTGGAGCACATTGTTTCAATTCAAATTTATTGATTGCTTGTAAAATGCTAAATGTGTAACTTACTGAATAAGCCGATATGATAAAATTCAAATGATGTTCGTCGAGAATGATAAAATTCAAATGATGTTCGTCGAGAATCCAAGCCTTTTGCTCATGAATTTGTTTAGGTAAAAATGGGAACAGAGAAAATTATGTTCATTGGTCATGATCGTTGTTCGCTGGTTCCAGTTATAAAGGAGTTTATAGATTAGTTTTTGTTTTCCTGCAGGACGTGTTTAACATAAAGGGAAAATGACCAATGAATATGTTAAAACCCTTCGTGTGTAGCAGTTGAATAACTATTAGTGGCGTGAAGAATGGTAGAATGTGAAAGGACGTAACAAGGTTCAGAGTATGTATGGGCAGTTACTTCCTCACCCCTTTATTTTTCTTCCCGCACCCCATCAATTCCGGAATTTATTCTTGTAAACACAGTCTCAACTATGCTTTTTAAATCATGATTCTAATACTATCTTAAGATATAAATTTTGTTATAATAGACTTTAAATAATGACTCTTGTATTATATTAAAAAATAAATTTTAAATTTAATTTAATTTTATAAAATTAACTTATAAAGTAAGATAAAGTAAGATATGCACTACTTATATATTTGAAATTATCTCGTTGATATGAGACTCAACAATTGTGATGGGAGAAGAGATTGATGAGGTGCAGGAAATAATTAACGTATGTGGTGGAAGAATATTTCTCGTTCATTTGGGCCTATATTCAAAGAAAAACCAATAAAGGTGCAAATCATCTTTGACATAACAAAATTTCAAAAATTAACAATTGAATTTAGATAACAAATGGCAATTGAATTTTGATAACAAATGGTAATAATTATTTTTGGTTTAATAACATAAACAAATTTTCTGCAACACTTCCTATCTAAATTACGATAGTTTCTCATTTGCATGCCAAAACTTTTAGGGTATTATCACGTTTTTAGTTAACAATATTCAATTATGATTCAACTAGAATTTTTTTTTCTGGAATAATTGAATGATTTCAATCCGTCATATTTAAATCCAATTATATAATAAAAGCAACTTGGTGGAGAATTTCTTCGCATTTATTTATTATTGTGGAATTTAGCAGATATTATATTATCAACCATGAATACGATTCCAAACCCAATCATATTTTCATGCTTCCGATAATCCTTTCAGAGCTCCTTAGAGAAACACTTGTTGAATTTTAAAATACATATTTAAAAGCTATACAAAAATTCCGATCATTTAATAATTTAAGATTAACACATAAATTTTTTTATATGATCATGTTATTTATAATAAAACTTTAATTTGAATTATGACTTGAATATGTTTTTACTCTCTATACAATAAGTAATTTTTTATTAATTTTAGTTTCCGTATTCTTTATTCTTCATCCTTGAAAATTGATATTTTTATTTTATTTTTATCTAGTTTAGATGATTTATTAACTCATTATTCCAATTGAGACAAATTAAAATTGTGAGATAATATCAGTTTGTGATATATTCAATTTCTAAGATTAGTAAGATAGATGATATTTACTCATCATGAAGTTAATATTATAAACTAAAAGTAGTGATTTGGAATTTTTGAGATATATTTTATAGAAATTATTATTAAAAAAATTCACAAATTTTATAAAAACTAAAAATAGTAATTTTAAATTTTATAGAGGAAAAAAATGAATAATTTTTTTACATGGTTCTTAATAAAGTTTGTTGATCTTAAAATTAATAAAAAGATAATTAATCCTTTCTCATTGTACAGATACAACCTTGAGAAGAAGTGATTGGACCTTTGCTTAGCATCATATTTAATTAAATACACGAACCCTCATCTCATGCTTATTTATTTGTCAACCTAATAAATAATTGTGGCTGGTAATTACTTGTTAACAAAGTAATCAATTCGGAAAGCCTAAAAGGAATTATAAATACGCAATTTGATTTTGAGGAGTTGGTCACTCCAACACTATGAATATCTAAAGGGTTTATTATTAGTATAAGTTTTAAGGTTTTAATTAACTTTTTTTTACACTGTTAATCTAACTTAAAAAACAATTTAAAGATAACTAAATAATTACCAACTACTCCAATAGGTCAATACCTATCTCATCGTCATATGTTATTTGGAAGTTTCCAAAGCTGTCACTCATCATCAAACTTCTTCAAAAACACCATTTCATGATCTCACCAATTGAAAATTCAACTCTCCTTTTCACTTGCTTTAATGAATTTTTCTCACATATTCTTTCCAACCACCAAAATTTACACAGCAAAAACGTGACCAGTCATTTTTGTTTCCGGGAAAACTTAATATATATTTACCAAAACCGGTGACGGAAAAAAATAATAATAAATGAGAAAATTAACATGTATATTTTAAATTACATAATATGTACTCCTATGTTTTAGTTTAGAATTTTTTGTGTTAATAATACGTGAGTCTAAGTAAAGATAAAAGTTGGACATTATATAAAAATAATAAATATCTATAAATTTATTATTTCAATATTTTAGATTAAGTACCGTTAACATATATATAAGTTGTACTAAGGTAATACGATTTTATTCTCAAAAATTTGTAAAAATGTGACATAATTTTATTAAAAATATTTAATATGATAGTATTTTAATTTAGTATATATTAAATTGAAATCTTGTTATTTTAACATAACTTTTACTAAAATTGAATTAAAATCGTGTTATCTTAACACAAACACAATTTTAGTTTAAAATGCACAAACATAAATTATGCCATTTTAATTAACTTCTTCACAATAAAATTAATAAAATCATTCATTCTAACATAATTTTTTCAGAATAAATTTTTTAGAGTTTAGGATTTAAAATTTAAAACTAATTATTCAAAAGTCAATAAATTAGACTCCATAATAAAGTCAGACAAAACATATATCCTCTTAATGTGCTTTAAATATTTGTTTGCAGAGCATTTGCATCTACCTCCAATCTCTCTTTCTACTCAAACACCTCTCTTCTAACCACTACTTATCTCTTCGAAGATTTCAGATAAAGAAAATTTGAACTAAATGATACTACTTTTTTTTTTTTTTTTAAGATTTTCTATATTTGTGTACTTTAGAAAGGAATAATGAGAATGTATATGCATCCCCACTTTGAAAGGAATTTGAAATTTGCAATGTGGCCGAAAGTAAAACACATGAACAGATAAGACTATTCTTTCTTTTGACAAAATGCATTCGCACAATAACACCTAAACAACTACTACCAACGTCTGCAGAATTAGGTTCTTTCTGGGGAGTAAACAAACAACACCCTCCTATTATTAAACAACTAAAATTAAAGAATATAATCAATATCTTCATTATATTATTTCTTTTCAGCTTTCCAACAAAATAAAATAATATTACCCCCACCATTTCTTTTATGTGTTATTTTCTTAACTGTAGAAATAGGAGTATACGGTATAAGTAAGAAATAATGTCATATTCATTTTACGGATAATCTCTGGTTTAAAATAACAAGTATTGTGTTTCAAAATAAAAATAAATGTTAGTTGTTCCAGCATAAAGGGCGAAGATAAGCATGAACATTGATCAACGAAATCTTCAATCTTCTAGAAGCAACGGGAAACACCTCTCAACCCTATCAATACCTGATCCTCATCAAATGAACCAGATAAGGAATAAGGATAATATATACTTACTGACATACAAAATTTGCATTTAGAAGAGAATTGATAAAAAATTGATTTTTATTAACAACTTAATAATGCTAATTCTTAATATAACTCCAAATAAAATATTCAATTTCTTTTTCATTCCTTAACTAGTGTTTAGAAAGTCTTATTAAACATACTAAAAAATTCATTCTTTTCATAAAGTTGTTTTTTTATCATTAACTAATAAAAACTATACTATATATTTCTTTATTATGTCATAATTTTTATTCTCCACTATTTTTTTAACATAAAAATATTTTTATTATTAATCAGAGATTTTAAATACTAGTTAAAACAAATTTTGGTAAGTTAAAAAAGTGAAATATAATGTAGTCTCTGTCTTCAAAACACGCGGGTTTAATTTTATAACGTAAAGCTATTAAAATAAAATTGTTGGCGTAAGTCTAATGAAGGAGATGAGTTTTGAACAGGGTAGGTTCTGGGAGAACTTGGTATGAAAAGTTGCTTTTGTTCTTTTGGACATCCTTTTCATTACAAAAATAGGTTTCCCTATCGGTGAAGGTGAAGAAAGATGAGAAAATAATGTTTTTAAAAATTAAAAATAATATATTTCTAAAGGTGACAAGGGAAGGCAAAAAAAAAAAAGGAATAAAATGGTAAGTAGAGAGTAGATTTTGCGCGTGAAGAAAACATACATAACACAGGAACTTTCTTCTGCGTCTTCTCTGCTTGTGTTACATTTCTGCAACAAAGCTCTCAACTTTTTGCCATAAATGAGTGACCCCAAGTATGCATATCCCTACCCTGCTCAAGGACAAGGTAAATTTCTATTCTTTTTTCTCTTTTGTTTATGCCCACAGAATCAAGCAAAACCTTTAAGTTCATTATTCTTAGTTTCATCGAAATGGATCCCCTGCAGTTTGGAAAACAACTGCACCATGATTGTACTCATAACAAGTTTCATCCTCTGAATTTAAAAATTTCATTTTTTTTTTTCAGATTTGGTTCTGTGTTCTTTCATTCTGCATCAATTTTATTTTGTTTTTTACTTTATGGGAAACTTTTGATGGCAGGGTACTATCAAGGTCCTCCGGTGATGGCACCACCGCAATATTATGCTGCTCCACCACCCAGAAGACAAACTGGATTCCTTGAAGGATGGTTAGTTCTGTTCACACTTTTTCCTTTATTACTTTTATTCTTCTTTCTCGCTTTTCATTAGCATCAGGAATAAAAAAAAGAAAAAAAAAAAACTTTTTTTGTTCTTGCTTCAGTCTTGCAGCTCTGTGTTGTTGCTGCCTCATAGACGAGTGCTGCTGTGACCCTTCGATCATATTTATCAGTTGACAGCATCAAAGTTTGATTACTACAAATGGAAAAATTAAATAAAGAAGCTACAAAAATATGCATGCACTATCAGGCTTTATTAGTTAGCATAGTATATGTATGTACTGTATATTTTTACTTGATATGAGTATCGTGTATTTTCCAACTTGGTCACTGTTGTGTTTGGTGTGTGTGTGGTTTATCCTCTCTTACTGAAGATTATTGGTTCTTCAGTGATTTGATCTGCAATGTCGAAATTAGAAACCAAACTATTCTTGTGCAATTACAAAGAAAAAAATTGTTGTGCATTCAATTGGGTTGGTCCATCACGGGTTCCCCATTTGTCTTAGGTCTAATCATTTTGAATTTGGAGTGTGGAAATTAGTAACTTTGGCATACAGCCAATGTGACTTTATCAAAAGCTGAGTGTGACCCTATAGTTTTCTGCAACAATTTTTTTTCTTTCTGCAAGGTGTAATTTACCTACCCTCTTCATGTCCTATTATTGATGATTTTTATGCATAAATTATGAAATTAATGTAAGTTAATAATTTTTTAACTTATTCTACCAGATTGTATATTTTTTTTAACTATTGTTGTTTTTAGCTAATATGAGAAAATAGACATGTTTCTAGGATTAGTTAACGTTAATGCATCCATGACAATCAAATCTACATGGAATAATTGACTTGAACTCAGGATAATTAGGTCTTATGAAACAAATAAACTAAGGAAACTAAAATGACAAAGAAACTGCTCATCCATTTTTCAAATGAGATCCTGGTTGTAAAAGGACTTCTCATGAAGAAACTTTTATTTATAAGATTTTCTTTAACTCTTCCATTCTTTAATTTAATTTAATTTCAAACAATGAAAATTTCTTAATCAATTTTAAATTATAACATAGGGATAATTTTTGGAGTATGGATATTTTTCAGCCTCTCCGGCAAAATCTTGTGTCCTTCAAAAACCATAACCACATATTGTATTCTCTAGTGTGGTTGATTTTAGAGTTGACACTGACATTTATACATCTGCATAAACATTGGTGTTTTTTTCAAAAAATGATGTAATTTTAACCAATTTTATCATAAGGAACAAAATTTTAACCAATTTTATCATAAGGAACAGATTAAAAAAATTATCATTTGGGAGATAAGTCGTATTTGACAAATATGACTTTCTGTACAAAAATCGTGTTCTATGTAATAGTATACAAAATTTCAAATTTAAAAAAAAAAATTGAAACTCATCCTATGCACATAACTTCAAACCCCACTTCTTATTTCTAAAAAAAAATTGAATGTCATCCTCTGCATTTTTAAATTTAATTAAGATAATCAAAATGTATCCATGACTTCTGTGTACCATATTTTGAAATTCAAATCCATCTTTTATGTGCAAACTTCTGCTAAGTTTTAATAGTTTCCTTCACAAAAGACATTATAAACTTTGAATTATGCATATCTTAGGATGCAAGCACTCATGTCATCTTGTTCTCTCTAAAATTGCAAGAACCACTCATTGATTGAAAGACCATGACAGAATAAAGAAGAACCGATCTTCAACCAAAGTCTCTCAAAGTCTCTCCTCCAAACATGTTCTATCAAAAAACCATACAACAATTTCTAAAGAACCAATTTTAGCAAGTAACACCTCTTCTAACCAAATCAAGATCTCCCAGTCCACACATTTCATACTAGAAAATAAAACTTCTTTCCAACTTTCTAGAACATCCAAAACATATATTACTAGAGTATCATCCAAAACTCCATTAATTTATTAAAAAAATAGTATTAAAACATATATTACTAGATCATTTCTAAAATGTACATGCAAGATGGTTCTCTCAACTAAAATATGGAGAAGGACAATGTTATGTCATGAATCATGTTTAGTAATCTAAGTATAGTAAGTTGATGAATGTTGAATATACCGTTTCTTAATAGGAATAATTCGATATATACAATCAATTTATTCACAGCTCAAAGTTCCATCTTTCAAATTTGGCTATCAAAATCCATAAAATGACGAAGGAAGAAAACTTTGGCACGTGTAGAATTTATTTCACATATCATAATATTTTATATCCTTACTTATAGGAGCTTGCACAAACATAGGAGCATAAGAACACACTCAGAGGTAGTTGAGAGTGATTATCATGTTTAGTTGATTATTTATTACACATTCGACCTTCTCCTTCTTATTTTTCTACCTTTTCTGTCCAACAAAGACATTGATGGAAGAGAAGCAAAGCTGAGGTCGTAGACACACGTTCATATATACATTACATTGATAACATGCATAATCATGCATGTCAATTTCATGCAGTAACTGCTTCTTCGATCACGTACTCTATCTCCTCGTTCACAACCTCTCCTCCACAGCCTCCACCACAACCGCCACAACCACCACTCTTAATCATATTTCCACATCCTCCACCACAACCACCACAACCAGCACCACAACCCCCGCAACCACCACTCCTAATGATAGCTCCACAACCTCCGCCACAACCACCACAACCAGCACCACAACCCCCGCAGCCACCACTCCTAATGATAGCTCCACAACCTCCGCCACAACCACCACAACCAGCACCACAACCCCCACAGCCACCACTCCTGATTATACTTCCACAGCCTCCGCCACAACCACCACAACCAGCACCACAACCGCCGCAACCACCACTCCTAATGATAGCACCACAGCCTCCGCCACAACCAGCACCACAGCCACCGCAGCCAGCACTTCCCACTGCATTCCCACAACCACTTCCACAGCCACTGCCACAGCCTCCACTGGAGAGTCCAGAGTTCTTTGATATACCATCATCTTCACTGCACACATTAGGACTCAGCCCCATTCCGTTCCAGACTTTCTTTTCATTTTCCTCGTATACACCATTCACCTTCAAATCTTTACTGTTAGCATTAGCAATGACGCCTTTATATTCTTCCTTTTTCATTACATCAGCAGCAATAAAAGCCAAAATGGTTGCGGGCAGCACCATCCACTTTTCCTTTGCCTTTACAAAAACAACCAGAAAAGGCAGAAAACAAAACTCAGTAATAATGCAGAACAAAAGTGTCTCTCTATACAAAATGTGTAACATATATAATAGCAAGAAAGTGAGTACCGTGACATGTTTAGATCTCAAGTCAAGCAATGCCACTGCTTTCCCATAAGGCTCTTCTATGGAGAATTCAATAGCTGTCAAGAAGTCCATTTCACTTCCCCGTTTTCCATGGTGTCCCACCTCATAGTCTAGCTTTCTTCCAGGAAAAAATTTCAACTGTAAAAGTTACATGAATTTAATATTATAACTTTGAATTTGTCTCATTTGAGGCATGCGCATTAGCAATCTTATGTGCATCAATGCTATTGAAAGTTGTACTTGTTACTGGATATGTGAAACATCAAATGAGTAATCAAGATTCAAGATCCAAGAGAGCTCTTGGCAGGACAATATATTTTAAAATGGAAATACATACCGTCTTGGCACCAGTGAGCTCAAAGAGATGGCCATCGTTTTTGCACTTGTGTGGGAGGTGGGTGAACCACAGATTCTCCAAAACAGACCACCCATTTTCAATAAACTCAGCTAGAGTGCGAGTTTCGCCGGACTTCATGACGCCAACAACCTTCTTTCCGAGGTTTCCTATGTTCTTTGCATTCTCCAATTCCCTAAAATGTAATTCGTTATTGGGAAGATTATTATTTGCTTAATCAATTGAGAATACTTCATTACAAGAGCCAGTAATACTAGATAATGTGTATTCAAAAACATGTATGACAAACATAATGTATTCACATACAGATAGAACAAGTTGATATTTTCAGGACACAAAGAAAATCACTTAAGCAGTAACTAGCCCGCATCAATCACCTAATTAACACCAGTTAACTCGACCATAATAAAATGAAGTACACATTTTGGCAAGGAGCTTCCATTGTTATCTGGTATAACATAGAGGGTAGATGTACCTCATTTGAAGGCGGATGATTCTGTTTCCATTTTCATCAGTGACATGTGTCCAGCCATTAGCATGTTGAGATCTAACAGGAGACAGAGTCATTTTGAGTTTATATGGGGCAGGAACTGGGACAGAAAATGAGATGGCTACTCGTAACAAGATTGGCTTTGAGCTCACAGTACCAGAACTTGGTACCGACTCAAACCATTTCTCCACATGGAGTTTTGAAACTGGGTTAAAATAGTCTTTTATAGAGAAAGAAGCTGAAGCCATTGTCTTTGTTGATTTTCCAACAGATAATTTGGAGGAAGAATAGGACGCGAGTTCAAAAAGCAGCTCTCCCGTAGGTTCACACTGGAAAGATGCAACCTGTTTCTGTCTAGATTGCGATAAAATAGTCAGTCTTCTTTTAGCACCAAAGAATGCATCAGGTTGTGATTTGGAAAATAAAACAAATATATCTCCTTCCTGTTCTTCTGGTAAGTTTTTAATCCCCACGAACTCCAAGAAAACCTGGTTGAATGTACGAGGAAATTGCAAATGTTATCTCATATAAACAAAAGCTGTCTCAGTGATATGACGAAAAGCATTTCTAGGCAGAAACATTTACATAAAATTGATCCAGTAAAGGGCTTGGTAATACAAACATTTCATGATATGTGGCATGGAGTTATATTTGCATATTCGTATACACGACTCAAAAAAATTTGCACGGAATTGTTAATACATGCATAAACGTAACATATGGCACATAAGAGGAGATCTTAAAGTACCTCCATAACTTTTCGATCTGGTAGTGAAATTTCTTGTGGGTACTCATTCGAAGAAACAACCTTCTTGCAAGTATTGTTAGATGAAAGAGGGTTATTTTCTATAGGAGATGGTGCATTACCCCTATACATTGCTCCAGCTTTCCAATATCTAGTACCAAATGTGACTTCCCACTGTTTGGTGGTTCCAGAAAAACCAATATCCAGTTTCTTGCCTTTAGTTCTGTCTGAGTCAGTATCGTCATGTTCCAATACTTTTCCAAGTGCTTCATTGAGGTCTTTACAATAAGAAACTGGATATAACTGATGAGAGTGCCAGATCAGGTCAATATCATATGTTGGAACACAAAAGCGTTTTATACCCTCTTCCTTGTTTCTCTTGATAAGATATAGAAACCCTCTGTATCTGGCCACAGCTTCCTTGATAAAGAGGTCATTTTTCATGTGGGGTCTTGATACCTATGACAAAGAAAACAGATATTGAATCCCTTGAGATGATGCAAAATTAGTATGTAGTTAGTTAATTTCTCAAAACTGTTTGTAATGCTACTAAAACTGAAAGCTACATTCATATATCACCACATGATATTAATGTTATTTGGAGATGCTGCCAATTAAGAATGTCTCAATAAAGTTGTATGAACTTAAGATCTTTCAAAACAAGGTACTTATGAAACCACATGCATGTATTGGCTAGCAAGAAAAACACAGTCAATCACAAATTGATAAAATTGAAGAAGAGTCAGGTGAACACAGCCTAAACCATGTTAACATTTTAATCAGGGCTTTGACAGAGACAAATGACAGACTAGAACTGGCATGGTAAGACTTGGTAATTCTGCTAGAATATCAAGCTTATGAACAAACTTAACTTTCCTTTACCTGGTAAAAGAATGGACTCTGCCTTTTAGCAGCTGAAATCAGATCATACTTGGTGTACTTTTCAAGCCTAGAAATCCTTTCAGAGATATCCCCTGGGAGAATATTAATCAAATCAGCAGTGTAGGGTTCATCGGGATACAGTTTATTCCAGATTTCTTCAGTTTTCCTGCCACAAACTCCTTCAACAGTAGAGACAACACCAAAGTTGTCAAGTACTCGTCCATAAAGCTCCTCACAGTCAGATTTGTATCTCACCTGTGTAATAAATTGGAACCAAATTTTATTACTAGTACCTCAACCCAATTAAACAGCATTGTTAATAATCAGGAATAATATATATATCCTGGTCTGAAGCCTACCGGGTTGAGTCTGTGACAGTGCCAGACCCATTCACAGTCAAGAGGAACTACCAAGGGCCCTTCAAAAATCTGAGACTCAGAATGCTTGGCAAGCAAGGGAAGCCAACAAGCATTGTACCTGAACACACACTTTCATTGTTATTAAATCAGCAGAAGAAAATAATGTTGTTCAGTTGAAACGATGCGAAAGGATGAAAGAGGATGTTTCAAACAGAATACACCCTTCTAAAGGTTCATTCCTAATACCCTTTATAGAATTCTTGACTCAAGCTTAGTGAAATAAATAAATAAGTAAAAATAACAAGCAATTGTTCTTTGAAACTATTTAAGCACGAAACTTTATCTGCAGCAAATGCAGGAAATACTTCATGGAATGTTCACCTATAGATAGCTCTCTCAAGGGCAGGGCCATCATAGAGGTGACGGTTCCTGTCAACAGCTGCAAGAAACTGAAGCTGCCTTTTTGCGGCAACTAAAAGATCCACGCTTAGCGGAATCTTCTGAGCTTCATTCCATTCCATTTCTTGTTTTGCCTCCATCTCTCAATTTAACCTGAAAAACAGCAACCTTCCGGAAACATTCTGGTGTAAGTTAAAGTGCCCTTTAGACAGTTTTGTCTCAAAATTTGCAGTCAAAATGGAAAATTTATTCGCAAGAAAGCATGTTCCACAAACATTTCTTTTTTGTTACACACAAGAAAAGAAAAATATCATATTCAAAAATGGGTCACAAGAACAAATATAAAGGAAAAATATCTACAGGTTGGTCAACAGGAAAATTTCAAGAGAAATCTTTAAATTAAGCTCATGTAACAAAAACAAACATGCTACGATCATCCACAACATACAAGCAATATACAAATTTATTGTATCAACAAAAAAAAATGGAAGAAAACAGGGCATTTGGGGATTACCAGTTTCGCAGAAACTGAGGCAGAGATACTATAGCTGCAGATAAGGAAATTCCTCAAAAGGAGGATCTGTATTTGACTGATCTTCTTATGTTCTTTTTGACATCGCAATGGGCATTACATGATTCAACTGGTGTCTTACGTTGTGTATCTGTTCTGACTTGTACTGCACCTGAAACCAGTTCCAGGAATGTTGTACGTCAGCTCTAATAAATAGTACAGAAAAATACTCCATCCAACCATAATCATCACTTGTACCAAAATTTTCAACAATTTTTATTTCTTAAAATAGTAAATAAGGGAAAATATATTGGTTATTTTTTAATAAAATATATCATTACTTTTATTTTAGTCCTATAATCAGTTCATTTTCCCTGTCGTTTTATTCTCTACAAAACTGTGAACTTTTTTTATCTCATTGGAAAAAAACCATTTTAGTTTTTTATTATTTAGGTAATATATACTTATTTTGTAATATTTATCAATCACGCTATCATTTATTTAATACAAAATTCTTACATCTCGGGTTAAAATAAAAAAAATTGATAGAGACTCGAAAGGATTTTAAGACCAAAACAAAACACATTTTGTATAAAAAAACACTAACAGCTTCTTTTTATATTTTGTATAACATAAGAGACAGTGATGGTTAAATATCAACCCTAAAAGTAATAATAGAAGACAAATGCAAGGACCTTCTATCCTCTCTTCTTTTCAATTTCGTGTACCCTTCGCTAACTGCGAAAACGACCATGGCGTGACCAAATAATATATGGATATAAATATATTAGAAACGATAATGCCCAGTAATACGTTAAAGGGCAAAGTTGAAGTTAGATGCTTCACGTTATGTTGCGGATTCTTTGCATTGGAAACAGCTGAGTTGATGCCATAATATGATATGGGCACAGTTTTCCATCACTGTCTATCCCCAGAAAAAATAAATAGATCATAAATGAAAGTTCAAAAACTAGAAAACCATGTCATATAATAGTGATTGGAACTGGTAATGTGCCTATGAGGTAGGTAGGTATTACATTCTTTATTGGCTATTAAAATTGTGTCATTTTTTTTTCCATAAAAAATAAGAATTATAACAAAAGAAAATTTTCATAGTTTTTAATGTCAATTTTAAGGACTAAATTATAATTATAAAATCCTATAATAGAATATGAAGAATAATCACAAAAGTATTAAATAATTATAAAAATAATTATTATCTATACCTTTGCTTTCTGATATGGAAATTCTTCATTAAATTAGGACGAGTTGAAGTAATACTGAAAATGTAGATTTATTTTTCATCCCTAAGTTTATTATCTACTCCTAAAATCTTGCTTTTTTTTATTTATTAAGAAAAGTCTCCAAGAAAAAAAGTGAGGGTTATTCATTTATAAAAGGACAAGTTTACTCAGGATATTGGAGTTATTCTTTTAGGTTGATCCACAAAAAAAGTCAACAAAAACATTGAAATCGGGTTAGTGATTATTTTCGTCTAAATCAATCCATTTTTAAATAGTTTGGTTCAAATATTTCTTTTATTTTGTTCTCCCACTGAATCAAACTAAATGATGATTCGATATGTTTGTATTAGACTATCATACTCATTATTAAAATAATAAAATAGAAAACTTATCTTGAAATTTAAATTAGGTGTATGATTGTGAAATGATGAAAAAGAAAAACTAAATTCTATAAAGTCCAAAGTTAATAAAAATATTAAAAATACAAATATATTACATGATCATATGAATTGTTTGCAGACATAAATATTAAAAAGATAATATTATTTTGATATCCAACAAATTTTTACACGTATTTGACATTCACTACTTTACCTTTCAATCTCTTCTTTTTCTTTACAAATAATTTTTTTTTTTTATGATCAACATATTCCTAAAAAGTGAACAACTGATAGAAATAGTGTTGAAAAAGTCAGGAGTGACTTATACTCACTCATCTTATAAGTAAATTATTTGGTATAAATACACATTTGGTACCAAAACTTTTTCGAAAAGTTCAATTTGCTACCCGAACTTTAGAAATGTTCAATTTGGTACCCCAATTTTATAAAGATATTCAATTTGGTCCTCTCCGTTAAGTTGGAGTTAACACCGTGTCCGTACATGACACGTGTCAAGCCATGAAATTTTTATTTTTTTTTAATTTTTTTTTCAAAAAAATTAATTTTTTTTCAATAAATTAATTTTTTTTCAAAAAATTTAAAAACTGCCACGTGTCAGTTTATCATCGTGCCACGTGGCAGCTTATAATCATGACACGTGGCAGTGTAATAGCTGTTTTCAATTTAGTACCCCAATTTAAATTTTTGGTTCAATTTAGTACCCAATTTTTTAAAATCATCCAATTTTGTCATCTTTCATTTGAGACCAAATTAGTAAATAAGCTTAATTACAACCTATATATACATGTTACAATAACTTTTTCTAATATATACATCAAATCATTTCACCTAAATACTTAAATTATTATTTTTTTTACATTTTAACCTTTGTAATTTTTTATACATGAAATTTTTTACACTTGTAAAAAATAAAATAATTTGAATATTTAGGTGTAGTGATTTAATGTATAAATTCAAAACAATTATTTTAACATGTTTATATAAGTTATAATTAAGCTTATTTACTAATTTGGTCTCAAATAGGAAAGGACGAAATTGGATCATTTTAAAAAATTTGAGTACTAAATTGAACAAAAAATTAAAATTAGGGTACTAAATTGAAAACAACTATTACACTGCCACATGTCATGATTGTAAGCTGCCACGTGGCACGATGATAAACTGACACGTGACAGTTTTTTAATTTTTTGAAAAAAAAAATTAAAAAAAAATAAAAATTTCATGGCTTGACATGTGTCCTGTACGGACACGATGTTAACTCCAACTTAACGGAGAGGACCAAATTGAATCTCTTTAGAAAATTAGGATACCAAATTGAGCATTCCTAAAATTCAGGTACCAAATTGAATTTTCCGAAAAAGTTTGGATACCAAATGTGTATTTATACCAAATTATTTCAATCACACTCACTTAACATATTATGTTAAAAAATATTAGTTTGACTCAACTCAAAATTGATTGATGGGTTAAATAGATCAACACAAACTTTTAAAATAGTTATTTTTTTAAACTATGAAAATAAATAAAAACATAAATTAGTTATATTTAAAAAAACATCATACTGAAAACTAAGACTTTATAATTAAGAGTTAAACATTTTATACAATACTTGCATTGACAGATGATTTTGGATTCATTTTAAATTTTCTACTTTCGAGTTGTAGAAATAAAATATGAAACACAATTCAATATAAACAAATTTAGATTTTCTTTCGGTTGAGCGGTTCAAATTGGATTGATATGTTTATGTGCCAGCCTCTACTCAAAATGATTTATCATCATCTAACTTTCTCATGCAACATGCTTCATAATCTACACCTAGAAGTACAATCCTCAACTTTGCAATGAAAATCAGAAGAAATATGTTAACATCTAACTGGAATGTATTACAAAACTTTGAAAGGGTAGTAACTTCACTTTTTTTCTCCACTTCAACCCTTCATACTCTTGATCCAAAAAAGGCACGGAACAAGAAACACATTGGTAAGAAAGGATGTTCATGAGAAGCAACTCAAAACTCTACTGGTTTAGAGTCATCTTTCGTCTCAGACTTCTCTGTTGTACCTTTTGCCATATATTCTTGTTCAATAGTATCTTTCAGGATAAACAACCTCTGAATTACAATAGGGTCAGTCATTTGCCTGGCTTCTCTCAAATCTGTTTCTTCCTTGTTCAGATGATACGCATCAAGCATGATCTTAATCCACTTGTGCAGCTCCTGTGGGGTGCTGTTTAACCACATCAAAATTAAAGCAATATATCATATTTATCACAACAATAAGATAATAGTTTAGAATGAACCAGAAGGAAATTCTCTCACGTGTATTGAGCATAAGGGTCTTTGGCTTCATGTTCATCACCAGGGGAGAAAGCTGTTGCCAATGCAGAGAATCGCTCCTCAGGATCTATGATGTTTAACAAATGCTTCAGTAGCTTTATTTCTTTTGGAGTGATACTCCTTAGGCTGCTCTTTGTGGCCTTGTACAATTGATACATTATATCTTTCACCTGCACATAATAAAGCAAGGTTGTTGAGCACAAATCATAATGCAGTCTAATAATATCTTCTAAGCTTCAGCAGTCAAAATTAAGGACCAACATGCTAATGAACAAGAAGGACAAGAAGGAAGACGTTCAGATTATACCGATTGATTTATAAATCAGAACCATCAATTCAGTTTGTTTCATTCCTAAGACCACAGTAAAAGATTCGTACTTTAGCTTCCTATCCTGGTAGGTATCAGTATTATATAGGGAAAGACATGAAAACCTCTTAAAATTTCCATCCCATGTAACTTCATAGTCATAACCAATGTATGTAATAATGTAACTACGTGAAGAATTATGCTGAAAGATGGTCCATATTAATGCCTTTCTGACTATCTGCAATATAACATAAACAACCACCATTTTTCTTTGAAGTTCTGTAAAACTTAAAAAATAAGAATGCAAGTCAAAACCTTTTAAAATTAGCAGAGCAAGCGGAAAGCAGCAGAAAAAGAAATTTTATGTATGTTTATACACACCTACAAGAGAAACACACTCTATTTGATTTTAGGTTTTATAGAGCCTTTTATTAATATTTGCTGGGGACAATTAGAAATCCATGTCCTATCTTCCAAAAGGATGGAATACAGAACAAATCCAAGGGACATCATAAAATTCACACCTCATTCTTCATCGTTGTAGATTCTTTTGCTTTAGCCCAAGCACTGCTTATCAACAATATCAATGAAGAATCAAGTTCCTTTGCCTTTGCAAGACTTTTGATCTTCTGACAAGCAACATCAATAGAAGGAGAATTGAGGATATCATCAAATTTGGCCTGTGCAGCATCTAACGTGTCCACAACCTCTAGAGTATTATCATATGCACTGACAGCTGACAAACATCTACTTCCCAGCCTGGAAATCCCTGTTCAAACAAAACATGCCAATGCCACTCATAAGAAACATCCTACACAAGGAGCATGATCACAAATGTTATCTTTGTCCAAGGTGCAAGGGGAAGACTCATTATGTATATTTAATGGCAAGACCAACATTAAACCTCAAAGCTTAATACTGTAAACATCTACCAGACAAGTCTTAAACTTCTCACATCTTCTTCCTTTCTAAAAGAAATCTAATTTTATGATCAGTTCATTCTCTCTTATTACAAGTTACAACTATAAACATTCTTAACTATTTTACTCATTTCTTCTGGTGATTACTGGTTACAGAATCAACAAACGTTGAGCCAAATACCCAAAATAAACATTTATTTGTACTTCTGCATAATTACCATCACGGTCTTCCAAGCTGTCATATGTTTCTGAAATAAGAGAGAGGTAGTGGAAGAATTCTCCTGTAAAATCTCTACGCCTTCGTGCAACTATGGCATTAATGTCTGTTGGGCTATCTTGTATTTCCTTGAGGAGTGCATAGTGTACTTCCATTTCATCATCAATCTGCAATGCTTACTCCTGATCAAATAAAAACCAGGGAAAGAAGATCTAAAGCCAGGCAACTCCCTAGATATGAAATTAAACTTTGATTGATGTACAGATTTGTGCTTTCTTACAAAATAAACTGATTAGTAACAAGAATAATAATGTTATCTTATTATTAGTTTAGCAAGAACTTCCAGGATAATGTATCTGCATCTTTTCTGTTAAAAAAAAATACGGGATTAGAATTTTTGCTTTCCACATTTTGAGACAAAAAATTGGCGAAAACGAATAGTTGTTTAGAAGTTTCGTTGCCTTTTTCAACTTTCATTATGCAGCAGAATAATCTATTTCTTTAATCAACATTGGAAGGGGGCATGGTTGTGAGGAACATAAAAATATGGAGACTACCTTCTTCACTTTTCTTTGCAATGAAATAAATTTTTCCTTCATAATTGGGTCATTCTCCAACTCGGCCCTTCTTTGGCACCTACTGTAGAATCTATCCTTGTATTTTTTCCATTCCTCTCTGAATATCAAGTACCCCCTCCATTCTTTTGATTTGGTTTTCTCATTCAAAAAGAGATCTATGATTTTGTCACAAAATTGAGTCATGGTGTAACCATTTGCAATTTCAACCTCTTGCTCCTCAGCTTGAGCTGTAGAAGCACTGCTAGCCTGTTGACCTGAAAGGAGTTTCATTTTTTAGTGAGACACAAAAAATTACACCAAGGCATTAGTCAGAAAAAAAGGAACAAGATAAGAAAAACATATCCTAAAAAAAAAAATATAAAGATGTTTTCTTTTCTCGTGGTTTGTTAGCACATCATGGACATCCAGTGGCATTCTAATTCCTTAACACTGTCAACAATTCAGTAAACTAAAACAAAACAAAATCAACAGACAAATAAAATAAAAAGATATTGAACATGTCACTGTACTTTATAGTGTGAACTTCATAGTCTGCACTCCCCTTCACATTATATTACTACCCAACCCTAGAGACACCCTTAACACTTCAAATAAAGACCAAAATTCAAACTTTTTTATAAACCCATAAAGTTGAAAACATAAAAAGAATACAGCATATTAAGAAATAAACAACGGCAAACAAAATGACTGCAAAAAAATAAGGGGGAAATGATACTCACTGGACAGAGAAGTGCATATAACGACATGGGGTTTGAAATTCTGAACTTTAAGGTTTTGTCTTTGGCTTAAGAAGGAAGGGGAGAAGTTTGAAGAAGTATAGGAGGAAGGGGATGTGGGTAAAGTTGGGGAGAGGTTATTTTTGAAAGAGGTGAAGGTGGTGTTGCTGTTGAAGTACCCTTTCATGTTAAGGTAGTTCCTTCAGCCACAACACCGAATTCTCTCACTTTTTGCTCTTCAGATGACATTCAACAGAGGCAAATTTTCCCGAATTTTGTTTATATATCATATTCTCTTATCCGTTTCATGAACAAAGCAGAGCTGCTGTGAATAAATTAATAAGAATAAAATTATTTGAACAAATGGTGATATTTGGGAAAAAAAAATCATCCATAACTATTTCTCATGATTTCTTCAAAAAGAAATTGGATATCCTGTTTTATCAATAGTTTTTCAAATTTTTAAATATAGTCCTCACAAGTTATGGCATTTGGTTCATCTTATTCAAAAGAAAAAGCATTTAGTTTAGTTATGTCTTTAGTTATAGTAAGTTCCTTTTACTCTTTCATATAACAAAAGATATTAACTATTTTTATTTTAATTTATGGATGTTAAACTAAAAATAGTTTTGAAAATTTTATTTTAGTTTTTCAACTTTAATTATTATTTAAATTACCGTTCACTTTAATTATGAGACTATTCGAAGCTACATGTATTGATGATAAAAGGAAATTTGTTTAATCTTTAGTTAGAAATTAATAGTTGATCAAAGATAAATAAGATAAATTTTTGGTTAAATTATTTTTTAGTTCCATTTTTTTATTAAAAATATTAATTTATTTATTTTTATGTATCTCTATTATTCTTATTTTAAAAAAAATTATTTTCTTTTATCCAAATTCTTTATTAATTTTGGTGGATTATTTGGATTTCGCTATGAATCGGTGCATCCAATTTTTATGTTTGTGTTTTGGAGTTGAACTTGTACGGATAGCTTAATCATGGAATTTTTGTTTATTTCATACTTAATTTATATATACTATAATTATTTATACTTTTATTTTTAAATTTCGTGTTAGTTTTAATCAAGCAAAAATTGATCAATTTAAATTAAAAGTAAAAATTGTTAAACACTGATTTCTAAGAAAAAGATGAGTGTTTTTCGAAATTTAAATTATCCTCTCTATGACTTATGTAATTTTTTTAAAGGTTTAGAATATTAAGAGACTTGTGTTTTTCATGGATAAGATGAAATATTATTTAATACCATTCTAGATTTAAAAAAACTAAAATGTCAACATATATAATTAAAAATATAAAATAATTATAATACAAAAAATGTTAAGAAAACTATAAAAGATGTGGATTAATGGTTAGTCAACCTCAAGGGAGGGATTTCAAATATATTTCGGTAAAACCTCCGATTAAGGATTCACTAGACAATAATTTCAACAAGTGACTACTAATATATCATCGTAGAGATATATAAAGATTTTAAGGCTGTATTTTTTTTTTTTTTGAGGAATGATTTGAAAGAGAGAGAAAAAGATGGGAAGGATTAAAGGATAAAATTGATGTTATTTTTCTTAAGAGATTTGGAATTTGGAGATGATTTTGGAATGAATTAAAGAGTACAGTTTGTAATTAAATTGACTTATGTGATATATTAAAAAGAATTAATACATAAAAAAGTTAGATTACCAAAATGTTTTTATCGTTAAAAGTAAGATAAAATGATATATAAATAATTTAAAATTATTTTTATAAATTTTATTAAATGATTGAAATTATAAAAAAAATATTTATAAAAAAACGAATAATATAATATATTTGGTATGAAAATAAATTTAATATGTAAGGTGAGAAATAATTTATTTATATGGAGATTTTATTTAAATTTTTAATAATAATTTTAAAAGTAATAAATTTTTATTATAACCATAATAAATTTTTATTTTGTTGTTTTCATAATAAGGAGAAATGAATATATCAAATGCAAGAAAACTAAAATATGAAGGCTAATTTCATAAATTGGAGTGTGTCACCCTCTAATCTTACCATGCATAGGAAGATTGCATTTGGAATGACCCCACTAATCATTGCTAAACGTTTCTATCACCCCAAAGAAATAAGATAATTACATACTAATCCTCTCTTCCCATTTCACATGAACAATAAATTCTCTCAATGAGTGACTACTAATATATTCTTAAGTATATTAGGAATAAGTAGGGATTTCAATCACATCCCTGGTTTCATATTGAAGATAGATAACTAATATGCGCAATATATAATAAAAAAACATATACAAATTGTCTTCACATTTTGAATTAAACACATTACCTTAAATTTACGTTGGAATAAAATAAGAACATAATATATCTAAAAAAAATTAAATGCTTTATGAGAAAATATGTTGTTTTGAAAAAAAAAATTGAAATTTTATAATTTTATTAGTGTAATTGGATAACATAAAAAGTAACAATTTAAAATTTTTCTCATTCTCAAATTCATATTTTAGTTTTCATATTTTAGGTTGATCAAGTCAATATGAGCTCGGGTAGACTCAATTCAACATGAACCTAAGTAGAATCGGTTCAACATAAGACTCGACTTGACAAATAAATCCGACTAGGACTGGATAAATTTGGATGAACTTGCCACTGATTAATTCTACTCGACCTAAGTCTGATCAACTTGACTTGATCGAAACTCAAGCCTCCTTAGCTTAAGCTAATGTAGATCAACTCAATTCAATTGGACTTGAGTTGATTTGGTTTGACTCCTTGATGCAATCTTTGAGAGCCTCCTCTAATACTATCTTAGTTGAGTTTGGTCTAATCTAACATTTTATAACATGAAAATAATATCTTTGATCGTAAATTAAGAAAAAAAATGTAAATATAAAATGAAAAAAATAACTCTTAAATAACTTTGACACGAAAACATGATATCAATCCAGATCAACAACAAAAATTATCCATATTTATACTTTTTATTTTTTAACAATTATTTGATATTTATTTTTTTAATTTGGTGGTAGTTGAAATACTTTATCTAAACAAGTAGCTTAAAACTTATTAAATTTAAATTATTTTATTCAAACAAAATATTTAAAAAATGAAATTGTTCGAAAATTTTCATACAAAGTAAAGTTTTGAGTATATTCCCTCAAAGAATTCAATAAAATCATCAACTAAATCAACATTTTCTCTAATAATATTGTAGAATGGTTTAAGGATTGAACCGTGAAGCAGTGAAGTTTCAACTTGTAAGATGGCCTACCACTCTAATCTAAGATTTTAAAAAGACCATAAAAGCACCAGGCCTATACCATATTGTTGCTTAAACTTCAATGTTCTCTGATCTCAATTTTTCCTCTGTCCCATTCATTAATTATTTAATTAAAAGTTGAGTTATATAAAACAATTACGTATAAGTTAGATTTAGATACAAACAAAATACTATGTTAATATTCGAAGGAGAGGACAATATTAAGAATCACAGCGTTAAATAAAATAAATAATTAAAGGTTGGTTCATCCAATAAATAGTATTTTAGAAATCCTGTTGTAATGAAGTTCAAACAAATTATTTCATTCCCTGACTTGTCCTTTCTTCACCTTTCTTCACCTTTGTTCACAAGCAAATGAAGCAAAATAAGTCACATAAGAAACACAACAACTGAAACATCACAAGCTTTGGAAAATATATTTTCACTTTCTTTGCACTTAACTACCCTTTGCTATGCAGAAAAGAAATTACCATATATGACTATAATAATATTAAAAACATTTTTGATGGAGTTTTCCACCTCAGGCATATTCTCCTCAGCAACACACAACACAAAGACTGTCTTCAACAATACTTTTGGGTATATTAACTAAGAAAGCTACTGGTAAAGTAAAATAAGAAACAGAAAAAGAAAAAGGGAGACCATATATATATATATGTATATGATGTGATGGGTCGATTTTTTAAATTGAAATTAAACCGATAAAAAACGAGCTCGAATGAAAAAATATTGTGTTTTATCTTTTCCTTCGTAATTTAATCTGATTGTACGTATGTTTTTTCATCTTATTTTCTTAATAGATTATTATCACACCCCTCACATATATTTAGAGTGTGTTTGAATTTGGAAATGGATCTGGAAGAGTGGATTTAAGTAGATTGACTTTTGCATCTTGTGCCTCATTAACTAACCGGTCATCTTAAATAATGAGGTGAATTGTTTTTACAGTAAACTAACAGACAAAGGCGCGACATATATACGTATTTTTTAAATATATGTGATATTATATTAGTAGGTGATGATAATATAATGTTATTAAGTTATAATATATAAAATAAAATTATATTTACTAAAAATAAAGTAAAATATATTAGAAAAAATGAGAGAATATCTGCAGATAAATAGAGAAAAAGAGAAGAGCAGAGATAAACGATTTTATAACAAAATTTGTAAAAGTAACGACCAATTTTCAAAATTTTTATAAATAATTATATTTTAAAGGGTAAAATTGGTATTTTGAAATATGGACACAAAAGAGGGAATCTCTTTATATATTGTTAAGGTTTATTATATGACCCCTTATATTCCATAATTATATGTCCCCTAATTTTTTATAATTGTATGATCATTAATATTTTATAAGTTTGATTCCCAGTTAAGTTTGTACCAAGCTCTCCAGATCAAAATGCGGACTTAAATGAATGTCTACGGTAATGGAAAAGAAATATACTAGATAGTAGAAATCTTAAAGATCAAAAATAGATTATGTCAAGCTCCCATGAACAAGAGAGTTAGTTACTCATACATTTTGAACACTAGAAAAGAACAAATGAATGCCTCCAGCCTTCGGAACGAGTCTTCAACCTTTAGGGTTAGTTCCCTATTCGTTCTCCCCTAAAAGACTTGTCTCTCTAACTTTGTCAAAACTCCTATTCACAGGATCTTCTCGAATTGGAATAGGTTTGAAATTTGTAATTAAACTAAATCTGTCGATAATTGATTTTGTTAAGATATTCTTCGATAATCAATAATTTTCATTTATATTATTTTTTATAATTGAAGTAACCCAATATATTAATAATTGATTTTGTTTTATATTCTTCAATTTTTAGTTATTTTCACTTATTTGCACAATATTTTCACAAATAAGAAGGATTTGATTGTTTGCTGAGTTCTTCTGTATTGTTTTTCTATTGTGCTTGAAAATATACTAATGAATACTAATTTTGATGTTACAAAATATATTAAAAAGATTTTTAAAATACCAATATTAATATATTTTTAATACTCAGTAGAGGACAAAAGACAATATAAAAAAGTCAACATAGAGTCGGCTCATATAAGAATCAAATATTTTTATTTTTCAATTTATTAAATAAGAACCCTAATTATCTAAAAAGTAATAATAAAAATAAAAATAATGATAAAATTATTTTATAAAATTCTATGAAGACGTCGTGAACCGTCCTAGTTTGCTGATTTTGGTTGCAAGTACTTTATAATATCTTAAATTAAGAAGCACAGGACACTTTTGAGATGGCATCGTGAAAAGGTCGAAGATAGAATCCGTTTTTTGCAAAGTTAAAGTTTTGTTTCCGACTTGCCTGTAAAATTTCCAAATATTCGGCGAAAACATATTACATACAGAGAGATAACATCTTGTCATTTTTCTATACTAAACAATTAGTTAATAAAGATTAACCTTACAACTTTTAATTATCATGTCAACGAATATTGTAATTTTATACATATATGATATTGGTCTTATATATATATAAAACATTTGTTAATACTTTAATCCAAAAACTTTGATAATGGTGTTATGAGCATTTATTCTTATATAGTGTTTAATTTATCTATTTTATCCAATATGAGACTTTTGACTCATACTTGGATTTTTTCCAACAATCTCCCTTCAAGGTAATTTTTTTTTTCTTTTTCATATGATATTCCCTTCAAGTGTATGGTGATCCCCTTTTTGTTATGGTTATGCGATCAGTCACACTTGATATATATGACACCAACCTTAAGATAATGGTGTTATGGAATTTTATTCATATATAGTGTTTAACTTGTCTATTTTATCCAATATAAGACTTTTGACTCACACTTAGATTTTTTTCCAACAATATCCCCTCAAGAGTTTTATGAGCTTTTATTCTTATATAGTGTTTAACTTGTATATTTTATTCAATGTGAGACTTTTGACTCACACTTGGATTTTTTCCAACAATCTCCCATAAGGGTGAGTCCTTTTTTTTTTCTTTTTCCTATGATATATTTCCCTTCATGTGTATGGTGACCCCTTTTCGTTATGGTTATGCGGTTAGTCACTGCGGACCATTGGATCTGATACTGTTGTTGGATTTATATATTTTTTCATATGAGTTATGGTTATCGAGAGATTGTGGTCTTAGATATATATGATATTAGTCTTACATATATAAGACATTTGATGCCATTTTTACCCAAAAGTCTTAAGGTAATGATGTTATGAGCTTTTATTCTCATATAATGTTTTAACTTGTTTATTATATATAATATGGAACTTTTGACTCATTTGAATTTTTTCCAATATATATATATATATATATATATATATATATATATATATATATATATATATATATATATATATATATATATAAATATATAAAAAAAAAATATCATTTATATTACAAGAAAATATTTTATTAATGACAAATTCTAAGGATAAAAAATAAGTCCTTAATGTAGTGACAAATTTAGTCAACAATTTATAGGTAACTAAAATAGTTTCTAGTCTCTAATTTAGTTGCTGTAATGAATTTGTCTCTAAAATTGATCACTAACATTAGGTACTAAAGTTTTAGCTACCAAAAAAATTAGTTTCTAAATTTGTTCCATTAGTGACCAATTTAGATATAAATTTAGAAACTAATTTTTGTGGTAGGTAAAACATTAGTAGATAATTTTAGTGATCAATTTAAAAACTATTTTAGTTACCAATAATTTTTAGTTCATAAATTGATATCTAAATTTGTCACTATAGTGACTAATTATTTTTTGTCACTAAAATTGGTTACTAATAATATATATATATATATATATATATATATATATATATATATATATAATATATATTATTAAAGTAAGTTATAATGGGTGTAATTTTTTGAGATGTGGTCAAAATATTGTTTTCTCTCTCAATATACATTACAAGAAAATATTTTATTAACAATCAACTTTAGCAACCAAAAGTTGTTAGTCACTAAAGTGATTAATTTAAATATCAATTTACAAAATAAAAAATATTGTTTACTAAAATAGTCACTATTAAGAATAAAATTTATAATTGGTCACTAAATTTGTTTATAAAATTTAGCTACTAAAGGAGATTGATCACTAATCATAGTTACCAAGAATTTTGGTATCAAAGAAATTGATTTTTAAATTAGTCTCTAATTAATTAGTGACCAATTTAACAACTAATTATAATTTTTTATTCATAATAGTTACTATATTAGTAACTAATAATTTTTTATTTTGTAAATTGATATCTAAATTATTAATAAATTTTAGTTACTATATTAATTATTAATGTACTATTTATCATTCAAAAGATTTGTTAAAAAATTAATTACTTTATGGCTTTTTAGATTAAGAAACCCACTTCAATTAAGGTAACATGTAATCTCATTTGTTCACCATAAAATTATTAGTTATACATTATAGACATATATTTATAAACATGCATTCGTTGAAATATCTTCTTCGGGTTTACTAATTAACAATAGGTGACTTATTTATCCTAAAACATACTTCGCGGGGATCAAATCGTTTTAGTTTTTCACGTGTTTCATAAACACAAAAAAAGTTGAAGTAAGTCAAATTCATAACACAATTATTTATTAGAAAAACGTTGTAGATCATCATCAACATATAGCTTGATTCGGAAGAAAAAGAGATTCCAGCTAAGAAAATCACACTTCATTGTCCTTTGATGTTTGTTCAACACCTAATGGTAACTTCTACTTTTGAAAGGGAGTTACAGGGACAAGGATCTTAAGCCGAATACCGAAGCAAAACGTACGTTTCAATATCCATTGTTGAAAAGGATGGCGCTATAATACCATTTTCCAATGAATCATATTAATCACATCTAATCTTTAATATTATGCCAGAAAAGGAATTCGAAAGTAACAATCTTTTGTTTTTGTAATAGTTGTAATTGGTAAGTCCGTTAGCATTACACATAAATACAATAATGAAATGTATATATAAATCCAAAAAGGTATGCTTCATTGCCAGCCTTTGTTTACTGAATATTATATGAAAAATGATAGACATATGCATGCTTAATGTTAGCGAATATAAGGAAGCAAGCGATGAAGAAAACGAGAAGCCACTTTCACCTTTTCGATGGAAACAACCTGAAATGGATTCTTCAACGAAGACAGCGTCGTGAATAGCTTTGGAAGCACCATCTTTCACCGGCTGCAAAAAGTCCTTTTCTGAAATATCCCTTCTTTTAATACGTCCTTAACGCTCCACCCTTTCAGTTTCAGAGCCCTTCTGAACAGGCTCTACCCTCAACATTTTCTCAAACACCTTAGCTTCAACTATGGCTCAAGCCAATGGCCACCACCACCATCGCGTTGAAACAGTGATTGACATAAGGAAACCACCGGTGAGCTTCACCGGGGGTCTTGTGTTCGAGTGCCTCACTTACACTGTGACAAAAAAGGCCAAAGTGGATGGGAATTGGTCGAGTGAAGAGGTGGACTTGCTGCATGATATCACTAGTTATGCACCAAAGGGTTGTATCACTGCAGTGATGGGTCCTAGTGGTGCAGGAAAGTCCACTCTCTTGGATGGTCTTGCTGGGAGAATTGCTAGTGGAAGCCTCAAAGGGAAGGTTTCGTTGGATGGTGCAACCATGAATGCAAGTTTGATCAAAAGAAGTTCTGCATATATCATGCAGGAAGATAGGCTTTTCCCTATGCTAACTGTTTATGAGACTTTCATGTTTGCTGCTGATTTTCGCCTTGGACCACTCTCTCTTGCTGATAAGAAACAGAGGGTGGAGAAGCTCATTGACCAGCTTGGCTTAACGGTATTCAAATCTCATTCTTTGATGTCTTTTTAAGATATATATAATTTCTTGATTATATGTTGTCATGAACATTATTCGAAAGCTTAACTGATGTAGATAAAGAAGTAACAATGATTTAGGGTTTCACTCCTTTAAAATACACGCAGTTTAGCGAATGCAGTTTATAGTATGTTCAACCAACTTTTTCTTCTAAACAATCTATTATTAATTAAAATATAAACTAAATTATTCAGTAGAAGATTAATAAGACTTAGTATGATTATACCTATCTCAACTCATAATAATAACTCAGTCAAAATTGCGAGAAAAAAAAAAAACTGATAAACTTTGGATAATGATTATTTGATACTTATAAAATGTTTTTTTCTCTCATTATGACACCATTCTTCCTTATTATC
>Ga0214544_1003305_pt1 | contig 33510 bp, 15 predicted proteins | sample CNSS3metaG_FD_160074 | JGI IMG/M metagenome (GOLD analysis project Ga0214544, IMG submission 160074) | Root nodule microbial communities from cowpea collected in UCLA plant growth center, Los Angeles, California, USA - CNSS3 | ecosystem: Host-associated > Plants > Roots > Nodule | place: USA...
TATATATATATATATATATATATATATATATATATATATATATATATTCTTGAAAGCAATCCCATATTGATCCATAAGACGAAGATTGTTACTCACTAATATACTGTTTTTAACTTTTTTTTCTTGCTGATGGGAGATTAAATATTTTTGAATAAAATTGTATATAACATTAAAGCAAAACTAATACTACTATGTCAATGTATTTTTTTTTTTTCAACTATATAGTTAGTTTTCAATAAGGTGTTGTTGTCAAACTAGTTGCTTAGCAAATGATTAACATACTTAACCTTTCCCTCTGGTTCCAAAATTTTAATGGATTAATTAAGACGGGGTTGTGTTTAATCCAAACGTAAATTGGTATTATTGTATAATAATATCTGTACGATTATACAATTTTCCTTTCAGAAATAGGATGGCTCTGGTGTTTCTTAGTTATACTTATGGTCGTACGTGATTGACGATGCTTATGCTTGTAGAAATCAATCTCCTACGTTTTCAAGCTATCACAAGAATCTTTCGATGTGCTTTCCTTTTATTTTATTTTATTTTTTTCCTTCCATAATTTATTTTTTATCATATACCAAATTATTAAACAGAAAATGACATAAAGTCTTAAAAAGTGGGACACGAATCATTTATCCATTTCAGAGAGCCATCAATATCCCATGCTCAAATAATCCGTTTTTGTTTTGTAGGCGCATTCGTGAATTTCACATGAAAATGATAAATTTCCTCAACATGTTGCTAAAAAACTAATAAACGACACGCTACATTAGCTTTGTTGACAAAAAACAATACCTAAAGATTCTGACCCTTGTAGATCATACTATTAAAGATTAAATCACACCATCACAATGATTAAATTCATATGCTTATGAGTAAATTTTATATTAATTTTAAAGATTATAATCGGTAAAAGACACTTTAACACACTTTTCTACTATTAGAGAGCTTAAATGAAGAGAAATTTTGTTTCTGGATTCATGAATTTGCTTGTGGATGGATGAAACTGCAATCTGGTATATTTCATGGAAAGTTACGCTTAATATGATAACACAAAGGCTCTGTGTAAGAAACTATATTGGATAGTTTTCTTCTAAAAGAAAGCAAGTTACTTTCAGAAGATAAAGTAAGGTAAAAGTAATGGCGAGTCATGAATTCTCGATCAAATCAGGCAAAAAACCAAGATTTTCAAAAAGCGTCAAATGTAAAGTGAACACCAACATATATTTCTCTTTTTAAAAGTGGGTTTTGGAATTGGAGTGCCAAAAATGCCATTTTTATGGTTAAAGTTGTCGTCCGAGGCTATCTCTTTAATGCACGCATTCTCTAACTTCTCTTTTTTCAGGGAAAACTTATTGTATCATATTTAAATTTGTAAAATCATTTACACTCCAATTTTATTCTAATAATATAAAGACAAATGAGTGTTAACGATGGCACGAAAATTCATACAAATACAAGCATATCTAGTTTATTGGTCATTGTGAACGATTGAATTTTTTGCTAGATAGAGAGCTATAGCTAGATTCCAATTGTTCACATTCATTCTCTTATCCCTTCTCCCACTCTTCATTCTAAAACTTACTATGCATAAACTCCACTTAAATATATACATATATGATATGCTCCAATTTCGGATTTAGTTGCCAAAAAAAATATCTCTTTCTCACTTGGGATCTTTCTTCTAATATGAATCTGATCTAAGAATCATTCAGTGTAAAAATATAGCTTCCACAGAATATTCGATCTATATAATGTTCTTTTTCTATATTTGAATAAGATGTTGAGAAATTAAAAAAATAAATAAATAAAGAAAAGAAAGTAGAAGAGAATCGTAGAGAGAGGAAGAGGATTTTTGAGTTATGCCGCCATTAATTATCAATCATATAACAAAACTAGAAAACATGAAACAGTAATAAAGCAACATTATTTTTATGTTATCACGCGAATCTTTTGAAAGAGTTATTTAGATGTTAAAATAGGCTGCAAAAAAAAAAACATAACACTGTTTAAGAAATGACCATGAAAACGATATCCCACATGAAGGAAAAATAGTAGGGCATTGAAAATGGAAGAATGCCACGTGGGTTCATGCGTACTTGGCATGAATTGATTGATTATTGTTTGTGAGGTAGACACAAAAGGAAACCCTAGACTTAACAATAATACTAATATCAATACTAATAATACTAATCATTCATACCCTACCTCAAATTGGATTGAGTGAATGATCTAGAAATAATGCAAATTAGAAAATGAAAGATGATTTAGTTGAGTTAATAGAAGGGCTAGGTAGTTAGATTGTAAATTTTGTTTAAAGAGTAATTAGCTAGGTAGGTATATATATAACCCTAATGTAATGTAGCTTATGGAAGTGAAATTAACCATATTAGTTAGCCAAAAAGACTTAAAACACACACCATGGATGAAATTATTGGTCCTAAAGAGAGGAGAAGGAGGAATATTAAGCCGTCACTCATTCTCCAACATCATCCTCCTTAACCCAACAAATGTTCCATCATTAATCCCTAATCCTCACAATCATTTGTATCGTCTTTTCCTTTGGCAGAGATACTCATAATTTTATTTTATAAATAATAAACAATAATCTTCTGCATCACTCTCTCCCAAAATCACGTTTACATTAATATGAAGCACTCGTATATTAATTACATATGTCTCCAAAACCCGTTGATTTAGGGTTTCCATTTCAAACAAATACATATAAATCATCAACAAAACAGTGTTATTATAATTCAAGTGTCCCCCACCAATACCTCTCCCTTTCATCAGTCATTTTCACTCTGCATTGCACACAAGGATCCAGTGAGACAACAAAAATCTTGATTTAGCCAAGGTTTATACATTAATTTACTGTTGCTGTCAATGGAGTAGTAACATTTATAGAGCTTCGTTGGTTGTTTAATTAGCATATATATATATATATATATATATATGATTAATTATGCATTATAGCCATAAGAATTATTTGATGGCCCCAGTGGCGAGTCCCACTAACAAGAATATCACTGTTTCTCCGACAGGGTCATATAAACGAATAATGACCAAGTTCTTATTTCATCAAAAACTGTCTCATCGTTCATGCCACATATATGTAACTTCACAACGCGACCACACTGATGAGTTCCCCCTTTATTGCAATGGCGAAAGAGGCCCCTCATCTGAATGTGCCAAAGTAACCAATTTCACAAGTAATTCTGATATGCATATCTCTTCCTCGGTTAGACATTAATGCAAGATTCTTAAGTCCTTTTTCACCACTTTTGTCACACTCATGAACACAAACTTTTTCTTGCATTTAGCTTAGAAATAAATAATGACATCGATATAGTTAAAAATACTTATACATAATTCAGAAGAAAAAAAAGAAGACAATATGGTCTACTACACATGCATATTGACCTGTTTATATATAAACAAAAAGTGTGTAAATAAAAGGGTTTGGTTTGGTGTGATTAAATGGAATACGTAAATGTAAACAGTGACACTCATAATTGTTGTGTGTGGTCAAATAGTGGAAGAGAGATCAGAGGAATCTCGATGATGTCATCATCATCATCTGTCACATACGCTTCTAATTATTATATAATTCAGATGATACATGTTTTTGACAAACATTCATTTTGTCCTCATCTACATTATTATTATCATTAACTAATAAAGAAACAAACACTTTAAAAATATATTAAAAAATAACCTTTGGATAGTGGAATTTAATTATTTATTTATCTTATCTTTATTGATTTGCCAAAATCTTTCACAAATTTTACTCAAAAATACACTTTTATTATTTGATATACTTATTTTTATATTAACATTTTGTTTAGTTACGACAGAAATGTTATGTGTATATGATTAAGATTAAATTCAATATGTGATTAATTTGTTTATTGGTATACATTCTTCAAATGTTAGTTTATACACGAGTGGTACAATTATTTATAACCGTGTATTGAATTTAGAGTTGATATCTTAATTTAATAAAAAAATCATTTTAGCTTTACAACAATTATAAACTTTCATTTTTTAACCTTAGCATAACTTTTAAAAGAAAACAAAATATATCTAAACATAACATTAAAAATAATTAAAATAATCTTGAGTCCTTAACTCATATGTAAGTGAACACAATTATTCTTATATTAACTTTTAATTATATAATACAATTATTAATTAAATATTTTAATTATATCTATCTGTATCTATACTCACTAAAATTTGTAAGAAAATACCTACTACAAATTCATGCATATAGTTTTTTTTTTTATTTACAATAATTAATATATAAACAAAAAGAATGAGTCATTAGAGATAGAGATTTCTCGATTCATGTACAAAAACATCAATAGATATATAAGGGGATGAAATATGAAACCTTTAAATATAGATCTCATTTCTAAAAGACAGGTCACAGAAATAGAGCCAACTTTACCAGACAAAAGTTAAAAATAAAGCATTTTATAACCTCCATTAACCCAAATTAATAAATAAACCTATTTATACATATATTTTATACAAACAAAAACCCATCTACACATGAGTAGATCTGACGAATTATAAACAGCATATTATACCGATGAAGTGAACAATAGATAGTTTCTTTTCCAATATTACTTCTTTCAGATAGATGCAAAACAGTCACTTCTTTTACAAAAAATTGTCTAAAGAACTTATTAGAAAAATAACAAATAGCATATATAGGTAATTATCCTCTTCATTAAGAATACTTTTGCATATATATGCTGATTAAATCTACATTTGACCTTGCAAAATTGAAACTCCATTTGAGATATGTGTACAAAGTACAGTAACGTAATAAGAAGGCTTAATTATAATTAACAATTGGGTCCTCCATGACAAGGGTATAGGGGACCCCAGAGATAAAAGACAATTAATCAGGTTACCCCACACACACCCGCATCATTCCAAACTATCATTCTGTGATCCAAAACGGAACAGATGGGACTTAAAACTTCATCATTGGCATTAATTTCTACTTCCAGCTACATCAATTATTTCCTCTGTTTTATATATAGAGTTGTCCATTTTAAACTGCACCCAGAAATTTATCAAATACTCACGTGTGCTCCCACTTCAATCTTCGGACTTCCATTAATTTAATGCAAACCAATCTCATATGTGGATAATTCTAAATTAATAAACTACCTCCTAGGTCTCGCATTGCAACAACTACTGTGCAACTTTTCATTTCTTTCCCAACCTACCATCAAACACGAGTAAAATCAAAAAGTGCACCACAGAGAAGGACTTGGCATATGCATAGAAAGAGTGCATGAAATTGGAAAATAAAAAAAAAAAGACCAAAAACGTGATGTTAGGACCATCTACAAAAAATAACCTAGATTCATTGTATGTACCTTAAAAAACTCACTTTACTATTTCATTGGTTAAGATGCCCATGCCTGCCAATCCAAAAGCCAAAGTCATCAAAGTGTTGGACTAGTTCCAACCAGGTTGATAACATTTTCCACAAAAACACCTCAAAACTTTAAAGTATATCCAACTAGAAACAAACAAATGTTGAGATTAAAGAACCTCGTTAAACAAGGGAGAAAGTTATTGGAAAAGTATTGGATAGATATAGATCATGAAAACGTTAGATGTATAGCAAGGGACACCTTTTTACGAGTACAAAATCTTCCAAAAAAAATTGTATAGAAATATCCCAAAAGGGTAATGTTAACAAAAGTCGATAAATGTGTAAAAAAAATATACACGAAGTAAACTAGTAACCTCTGAAACAAGATAAGAAAGTTAACAGGATTTTCTATACGAAACGCAAGTGTCGTCCAAAAGTTACTACTAGTTAGTTATTACTATAGAGTAATAGTTTTTCCTGGAATCAAGGGAAGATAAAGGAGAACACAAAATTTTCAATAATATCAATTCCAAAAAAAAAAAAAAGGCTTTTTGGATGGTGTCTATTACTCGTATTATTGTTCTACCCTTATTTGTCAAGGTTTCTTGTAACTTTGGTTTTTCTTGAAACTTCCTACTATAACTAACCACTTACACAAGCATGCCCCTGCTATGGAATATGAATAAAGAAATTCTGATTAAACGGCAAAGTATGATATCTTTCTAACTATATATATATATATATATATATATGGGCGACACCAACCTTTGTGCCTCTATACCTTAATATTTGAAATACCCAGAGGAAGTAATTTCTCCAAGCTTCAATTATATACATTATCCACATTCCTAGCTTTATCCATATCCACTGAATAGTCACAAGATTTTTCTTTCTCTTCCTCTACATATAACTGTGTCACATCTTAGATCTCCTTCAGACATGGGTCTCAGAGACATTGGTGCTTCACTGCCTCCTGGGTTTCGGTTCTATCCCAGTGACGAGGAATTGGTCTGCCATTACCTCTACAAAAAGATCGCAAATGAGGAAGTTCTCAAGGGTACCTTGGTGGAAATCGACCTCCACATATGTGAACCATGGCAACTCCCAGGTACATAATCATTCCAGTTCATGTTAATTCGTTTCGAAAATTTCTGAAAAACCTATGTTTATATATATGTTCCGTACATGGTTTCCCATTTGTTGTGTTTGTCTTTCTGTTCGTGTTTGTTATGCGAAAACAGAAATTAATTACTTCACATTCACTAGTCCTTTTCTGCTCATGAACCGGTGTCTCTGATGCTTATATTCATGTGTTCATAAACCTGCTTAGACAAAGTACATGTCCGGCATACGTTGTCAAATTAATATGAGAAGTGACAAACACGTTTGTTTGATTCCTGAAGAGACCAGAGAGAGAGAGAGAGAGAAAGAGAGATGAAAATGCACGAAACTGAAAGGGTTAAGGTGAGAGGAGAGGGTTCTGATATTATGATGTTATCCCATTCGCAGACACGACAGTGCATTCAGTTCTTCAATCATTAACGCAATGCCAACTTGGTGATGAATAGTTTAATAGTGTGCCTCTGTCAATAAATTAAACAAAACAACACCCAGTACTTTCTATATAATATTAATTTGTTTCTTTATATAATTAACACTTGATATATTTTCCCATGTAAGGGTTTTTGTCTTTTGCTTATATTGTTGGATCATTTATTTTTCTTTCCATGTTGGCACTTGCAAACCTTTTCTTTCCCCTTATTTTATGACTGTGGTTTATGTGCTCTATTCTATATTTTCTTCAACTGAAAATTAGTAAAACTTTCATACATGTAAATTATGAATCAGATAATTTTCTTCAAACTTCTCGTGAACAAAATATTTGTCCAAAGAACTAGGTGATAGTTTCCTTCTCTCTGTTTTTTCTAGGCAAGATAAATTCTATTTTGATAAAATTCTCTTTAATTACTTATAAGAAAAGAAAATAAAAAAATTAAAAGAAACTGAGTTTAACATCTAATTAAAAAACAATTTATACACTTCTTTTTTTCAGAATTTACATGATCTTCTACAACTATGAACTGCCCAAGAATAAATTCAATTTATTTTACACTCTTACTTTCTATTACTCTTTAAAAATATCGAACTATAGTAGCATATTCTTTTATCTGTTTTTCATTCATTAAATCCATTATATTCCTGCTTATTTCTTATTTCAAATATAAACTCTACACATGCACTACTATGCGTAGAACTATTCATTTCATGGTTAAATTATTTGGTTTAATTATTTTTTTTCATCATGATGAGTCAGTCTGTGCCAAAATTCAGGAGTTATCATCATTTTTTTTAAGAATATGCATTTTACATAGCTGGATTAGTCTGGGAGTGACCTTGAGTTTTCCTCTTCATGAAATAGAGGAACCAACCCCTAACACAGTAATTTAGAGGGTGGCCAAAAATATAACTCTGGAGCTTCAAGTAGCTTGTTTGATTCCTGCACAGAACCGAGTCCTTTGATTTATTTATCATTTTTTAGGTCACAATGTCCCTTTAGTTTTACGCTTATGGGATAGATACAGACATACTTAGTAACTATTTTTTATTATAAGAAAGTTGAAAAAGCAATACTTTTTCACCAAGCAACAAACACCGATGATGTTAATATACACTGACGCACACAACACATACGTGTTCATATATACACCTCCATTCATTACCTTTCTTGGACAAGACTCGCTGTCGATCTAGCTCTATGATTTTAACTCGTTAGCAATTATTAAGTATATTTTCCTTGGTGAAATACACGAAAAGCTATTTTTTTATGCATGAAAGGACATGCATGATCTTTCTTGGTTAGATTATTGAGTCCTCTTTTCATGCACAATATTATGAAAAGAGGGAGTGAAAAACCAGACCACGAAATCACAGTTATAGCAAACAGACAAATACGTTGAAACTTCTAAGTGGTAATTAGTGTCATCAAATTGCTGTCATGTTTGTCTGGTAGGATTGGAAACTTGAAAACTTGGTGTCATTAATGAACTAGCGGACATGTGATGGTGATTCTACGCTGCACCTAATTATTTATTATTCGGGGACACAATTGATTGCACCTAATTTAACCTTAGCTTAGTCATGTGTTGTCTGGTTGCTGGTACAAGAAATTGACGAGTCATATGCATGTGTTGATATGAATGGTCACAGAGGTGGCGAAGCTGAATGCGAACGAGTGGTACTTCTTCAGCTTCCGGGACCGCAAATACGCGACGGGGTTTCGAACAAACCGAGCAACCACTTCAGGGTATTGGAAAGCAACAGGAAAGGATCGAACGGTGCTGGATCCGACCACGCAAGAGGTTGTAGGGATGAGGAAAACGTTGGTGTTCTACAGGAACAGAGCTCCGAATGGCATCAAAACTGGGTGGATCATGCATGAGTTCCGCTTGGAGACCCCACACATGCCTCCAAAGGTTCGTTTCTCTGCTTTCTACTCATCATTATAGCTTTTTCTCGTGGGGTGCAACTTTCTTTCGTTTATAACAATTCACTATGACTTTAATTTTCAGAAAGTGCAATTTGTATAAACTTAATCAATAACATGTTATTGAAAAAAAGATAAGTATTATTTGAAGCTATTCTTTCTTTAAATGTAAAAGATGTTCTTTACCAATGATTTGACTTCTCTTAATATTGGTTTGCTTGCTACCATGAAAATTGTCCTTTACTAAAACTTTTTTGTTGTTGGAATGATCTTTGATAATATAACTTTTGGACATTAATTGGATTGTTGTGTTTTGTGGTTGGATTGATTGATGTAATTAATTAAGGTCAAATCTATTAGGTGATTTCTGGCTAAAGCTAGGAAAAGATTTTTTGTCGTTGGTTTGCTTTATTAGGGTGTATATTTCCCAAGCGGTTTTGCTATGATATGAGATGTTTGAGAATACATGATTGCATGCTCTAAAACTATTAGGTTTCTCACACAAAATTAATAATACTAATAACTTTAAGATGTACTACTATTTTACTAGCTCTTGTGATATGTTTCACTAGTAGAGAATGTCATAAGATGTATCTAGATAATTGGACTTTTTTTTATAATAAAGTAATGAGAATAAATAGTCCTACAATTATATATAAAGTATTAAGATTAAAAAAAATAGTATATATAATCATTTAAAACATTTGACATATGTATTTTTTTTTCTTGCCATTTTACTATACAATTTAATAGTCAATATTTTTTTTAAGTTCACATAACAAGATTATCGCTTTGTACATCAAATGTTAGTAGAGTAGATAAAGACTAAGGGGTAATAAGTTAAGGTTAACATTTTTTTGTGCAATAATACATGCCATTTTTTTGTTGTTGAGATTTGAGCATAAAATAAATGTTTTCAAAAATTACTAAGACATCGCCAACACTAAATTGAATAGCCACATCTTAAAATTTTAATTAGTTTTTTCCCTAACTAATATTTTATCACTGGTTGTAAAGGTTTATGATATAGGACTTCTGTTGTGTAATATGAAAATTTTACACTTTTATAGCTAAACTATTATTCGTGCATAGAACTTTTATAAACATCAACTGGCCATTGAATAAGATGTGTTTGATATCGATAACTTTATTTAAAGCAATCAAAACTTTAAACATACAAAAATGGGTTAACAGATCTCGATTTTACACAATTTATGAAAATTAAAATTAAAATCACGTCAATGGAATCAGTAAAAGATAATTAAAAGTTTTAAAACACTAGTTTGTGTGTGTATATATATAAATATATATATATATATATATATATATATATATATATATATATATATATATATATATATATATTATTTGTATTTAATGAAAAAGTATGTTTTACTCTTGATCATTCATCACAAAATTTGAGTCAATATTTTTTTTCTCACATAAAAGGTCATCTTATTTGATATGTAACACACTGACGTAATCATTTATGGTAAAAAATATTAATACTAGTTAATATTTTTCTTTCAGTCTTATATAAAAGTATATTTTTATTTGATGTACGACACACACAATATATACATATAATATCATATATTTGTTACTTATAATCTGAAACTTTAGGAGTGTTTAATAAGTTAAAGTTCTAAACTAACTAAAAATATTTTAATACTAATGGATGCTTAAATTTATACCTTAGTTTTAAGATATACTTGACATGCTTTGCTGGTGAAAGTTGTTGACTGGACAAGTGGGAATAGATTCTCCCTAAAGAGGGACCAGACAAATTTTTCAAATCTCTTTCTTCCCTGTGTACTTTAATTAGCAACAGAGGTATGAGAGAAAAAACAAACATTGTTGATATCTTTATTTCTAAATAATATTTTATACAAAAACGTTACTTTTTTTATTTTGATTTATTCATATCAACAATTTGATTTGTCCACATACATAGAACAGATGATGATAATATATAAAAAGAGAAAAAATAAGTTAGGTATAGGTTAAGTCTTGTAAGATCCTAACCTAACTTGTTTTCTAAATCAAAGACTCAAGGTTGACTTATTCAGTTGATATAAATTGTTTCATTAACCTGAAAGATTGCTTAATATATATTAAAAACATTTGTTTCAGGAGGACTGGGTGCTATGTAGAGTCTTCCACAAAAGCAAAGAAGAAAACAACAGTTCAAAAATGATGTACGAGTATGAAACAACACCTCAATCCCTAACCATGGCTTCGTCATCGCCCACCATGAACAGATTTTCCACCTCTTTCCCTTCCTCCATGCCATTGCCAAGCCACCACCACCATCATCATCACCATTTCAACGCAAACCAAAACTCTTCTTTCATGGATCTTCTTCACTTCTCTCGGGACACCAACACCAACAACACCATCGTTACTCAAATTACTTCCAAAGGTGATGATGGATATGGTTTCTTATGGGACATGGATTTGGAAGAAAATGGCCTACAAGATGCCGTGGCTTCAAACTTGGATGCTATAACCTTCGAGATCGATAATAATAATAATGAAAATAATATGGTGTTCCTATAGTTAAGGATGAGTCATGTCGTGTGTACATATATGTGGTTCATGTGTCGGAAATTGTCAAGATTCGTTTATTTGTGATGTATTTATGGTGTTTGGGTCTGAGGGACAAGTCACATGATAGATTGGGTGGAATTAGTTGTTACTACAAGTTTGTGGTATATTGTTGAAGTAGTAGGGTATAATACTCTGGTCCATTAGGTTCTTCTTATTTACTTTTATTATTTTAGGAACTATTAATCATATATGTATACAGCTTGTAATGTAATTAGCATTGCTTATATTTTACCTTCTTTTACTTGTTATTTCTTTTATTGTTGTCACTGGAAGCTTTTCGATGAGACTGAAAGTTCATATCTTTCAAAAACCATCAAAAGCTTTATTTAGTACTTTAAATAATTTGTCGTACTTAACATATATCCTTTGTGAATAGAAAACAGATGTGAGATTAAAGTAGACGAGTGAAAAACAATAATAATAACAATAATATTACAAGATTTTTTTACCGTTTATATTAGACATTATTATATATAGAGATTCATTTAATAATATTATGAATTTTATTTTGTTGTTTAGAGACCAATTTAAAAATCAACTTTTTTGTATCAAAATCTAAGTAATTAATGTAAGTGACCACTTTAGATACTAATTCATAATGTAAAATATTTTGTTACTTACCAATTTAAAAATCAATTATAATTTTTTTAAACCAATTTAGTTACCAATAAGTTTTAGTTTATAAATTAGTATATAAATTGATCACTACAGTGACAAATTATTTTTTGTCATTAAATTTGGTTATTGTTTAAATTTTTTCTTGTAGCGTTAAAAATTAAATTCTAAACATTTTATCCTATTTAAAGATTAAATTGATGTAAAATCAAACTAAATTATTTATTGTTTTATCTTTTAGAAATGAAATTGACAATATTATCTTTTAAGATGTATCTGAACCTTGATCTTTCAGGGATACAAAGATCATATTTTATTCCAAAATATATTAATTTAATCAATCTAGACCGAAAAACGTTGAAACAATAATTTCTATTATTTATAAATTAGTTATTTCCTTAACCTTTTTATAATGCATCTCGATATACACTTTTTATTATAATTCTTTTTCTTAAAGTTGTGTTTTTTTATAGGTATTGGTTCACCAGAAATTGGGTTAAAAATGTGAGTCCAACTCTATTCACTTTCTTTGTAGGTTTTTAAAAAAATAATTGGATTATAGATTAAGTGAGTCAAATCCAGCTCAAACCCGCATAACTCATGCTTTAAGTAAATTCAATCCATTTTTTTGTCTATAAAAAAAAAAAATCATTTTCTCAACCTGATCTAATTTAAATCCATGTAGAATTAGGTTAATTCACGGGTTGACACTCGTTTGCACATGTCTATATATATTTCAAATAATTTGATGATAGATCTTAAGAGAGCAAAGCTCTCTCAACTCATGGTATATTTATTTAAAGAGTAATGTTTATAATCTTAACTTTATAACACTGATTGAACTAATTTTTGTCATTATTTATAAGGAAAATGTTAAATAAATTTAATATCTTAAAAAAAAAATCAAACGTTTTCTTTTTATTGTAATTGTCATATCATGTTATTTAGTACATCAAATCCATGTACATTATTCACATCAAGTCTTCCATGGAGTTAGATTAGGACTGTTATTAGAACTTTTTTGAGGAAGGTGTTATTTGTTTTTATAGTTTTTATTGAATTCTTTACAATTGATTTATAAAACTTAAACTTGAAATCTTACACAATCAAATCAAGTTCTGTGTCATTTGAACTAATAATTGATTGTCTTTATTTTAACAACTTTAATGGTATACGGGAAAATTCATTTGAATTTAAGATTACGACATGACATAAAATATATTAACTAAAGACTTTACATACAGAAACTTGTTATATTTATATATTTTAGTTGAAACATGTTAAGAAATTGTATAGAGCAAGTTACCTTAAAGGCAACGTTGAAACTGAAACCCCACCCCCGATTTCTCCAATATCTCACCAATAAACATATCATAGCCGTGGGTAGGATAGGATATTAGGGTTCTAATTAACTTTTTCCATAAACAACAATGCAGAACACAAACGTGTAAATCGACCATAGGAAGGAGAAATGTTTTCGTCAAACAAGTTTGAAAAGAAGTACATTTGATTTATGTGTTAACCATGTGAGAAAAGAAATGAAACGGAATCTTCCATCTTTTCATGTTTAAAGACGAAAATTAGACACCTAAATCCATTAATAAGTGCATGGACAACACACACAACACAACATCGCATGACAAATCAAAACACTAAGAAAAAAGTGCACGTGGTTGATGCAAACATACATAACTTTTGCACGACAACATTAAAGTAAAATAAAGAGGCAGAGATCAAGGCACACACAGAGCTTCAGTTCAGATCTTACTTTGTCTCTCACATTATTTCTGTAGGTAGTCACTTCAACATTAATGAGTGAAGGATTAGTCATATATATGATTCTTTCTTTCATTATTTCTAACGTATTTCACTGTGTGTTAGTTATTTGTCGCTACTATAATTGATTGACATTGAAATGTCTCTCGCTATGACCCAATTACCATACAAGATTCTTTCACTCAACATCGCAGATTTGGTTTGCTTTCTGTTCCTTTTTTATGTTTTTCACTTCATCTCTGTTCCTATGAATGTTGCATTGAGACTGCTTAATCCACGACGTACCAAGCTTTCAGCTGATAAAGACTCATCAAATAGCCATAATTGAGGTTATGAGGTCCATAATTGAGAGATGAATTTGAATAATTTCTGACATAATCTTTTCAAGGAAATTAACGGTTGAAAAAAAAAATGGTGTGAGAAGTTATGCAATATATTATGAGTTAGATTGGTCCACCATTAGGTAACACTAAAGTAAGAGGAACAAGAAATTAGGTAAAACTACGTAGACACTGACACTTCATAGTAGCAATACATTTAATGATGTTGGTTGTGGCTACAATTAGCATACTTGAGCATGGGAAATTGAATATGAATTTATCGAATTTTGAACTCCTCATCATACTCTTTTGTTGTCTTCTAATTAATCTTGTAGATATGCGTAGATATGTGTAGGTCTCTACTCAACCCTATCACCTACGTGAAATTAAATTATATTGCAATCATGTGTCATGCTATAAATATATGTAGGAGATAGTCCATAGAGCAGTGATGAATATAGTAGAACAAAATCACACATATGAGTACGTTTTCACTTATTCAATTTTTTCGTCATTAATTTGTCCAGTTGCCAATGATTTTGTTTTCTTTTTGCCATGTCAATGTTTCAATATAGGCTTAAGAAATTCATTATTGGAAATTTCAACTGTGAATTATAAGCTACATATGATAGAAAAGAACACTAATAAATACATTGCATTAAAGTTTTGAGTTTGAGATAATGTCACTTTGTTACGAATTTTTGACTTAGATTCTATTGGTGTTATGTGTTTTTCAGTAAATTTAAAATAAATAAAAAACTATCACTAAATTATTGTTGTTTAACTAAATAGTATTCGACAGATATACACTAAATGAGAAGTTTATAAGTATAGAAAAAACACCAAATTTGAAACAATTGTCTCCAAATATTAAATATATATATATATATATATATATATATATATATATATATATATGAGTTAATTTGACATATTTAAAAAAATGGCAAACATAAAGAAAAATCATATTAATTTCATTTTAAATTAAAATTAGATGTAAAAGTTAAATTATAAAAGCTACTTTCGTATTAACTTTTCAAAATTTTGTTTTTTAACTTTGTGTAAATCGTTTTGAGTTAATTTTATATTTTCTGTTCAGTTCTTTTCTTTTATAAATATTTCGCAGAAGTCTATTCAAGCACGTCCCTTAATTATTTGGTTAAAACAATTAACACCTATAATATCATAATTCTTATTCTTTATCTTTAGTTTGGTGTATATATTTATTTTTTAAGCAAATATTTTAATAATTTTATTCTTTAAATGACCGTTTCATTAAATTTTAATATATGTATTTTATAATTTGATTATTTTTTTTGAATTTAACCATTATTTAATTAAAAAATTACCAACAAAATAAATAAAAAATATTTATAATAAAATTATAAAAATATTTATATTGAATTATATAATTATAATAATTATTTTTTAATTTTTTTTATTATAGATCATAAAAAAGTAAACGTTAACACTGGTATTATATAAAAATGATTTCTCATGTTGTTTTTACTTTTATCTTTCAAATGACTGTATTTTCAAATTTAACCATTTTTTTAAATTTAATTATTTTCTTAAGTCAAATAAATAAAAATCATTTATAAAATAAATAAAAATAACCTATAATCAAATTGTAAAATTTTTTTATATTTATTTTTAGGTTTAAATATTGATTTGGTATTAAATTTCATTTAATTTTTTCAGTGTGGTCCTAAAATTTTTGTTTATTTAATTTGGTCATAATATACGTCAATTTTGTTAATGCCGTTTAAATAATTAACGGATGGTGCACAGTAATTGCGACATATTCTATGTTTTTTTCTTGTTTTTTATAATTTTTTATTTGAAAATAATGTCTTCGTGTTAAGTCAGTATCGTACCACGTGTTAGTATCGACTTTTTAGATTCAATTTGATGATGATATTGGTCATTTTTGTCCAATTCAGTATCAATCTTGTTTAAAATTAAATAATTTTGTCCCTCTTAAAATTGAGATCAAATATATAATTTTTATATAAATGTTAAACTAATATTTTTATTAAAATTCACATGTTTTATTAAATAGTTTTAATTTAAGGTTACACTTTGTTTAAAATTAAAACAAAAATTTAAAAAATGGGTAAGAACCCGGTGATTTAAAATTTAAAGAGATTAAAAATCACATAAATTATTAAAAATCACATATGTCATACAACATTATATTAATCGATTCTATTATTTTATTTGATCTTTAACCTCTTAAAACTTTAAACCAATGTTGTTATTCTCCACCTTTAAACTCTTCATTTTAATTTTAAATCAACTCTAACTTTAAATTATAAATTTTTAATAAAAATGTGAATTTTAATAAAAAATATCAGTATAATATTTATATAAAAGTTAAATTTGATCTAAATTTGGAGAAGAACAAAATTGCTCAATTTGAAAAAAAAATTGGGACTGAATTGAACAAAAATAATTAATATCATGACCAAATTGAATATAAAAAATTGACTTTGACACGTAACATTGATCTTGACACGTGGCATGATATTAGTCTGACACGTAGACTTTTTTTAAAATAAAATAATTTAAAAAAAAAACACAAAATGACACTTCATAATAATTACCGTTCACTATCCGTTAATTATTTAAACGGTGTTAACCAAATTAAACAAAATTAACGAATATCATGAAGAAACTAAAAAAATTAAAAAAAATATTATGACCAAATTAAAAAACTTAACGAAAGTTATTACTAAACCCGTATTTAAGCTTTATTTTTATAATTATAATTTTATTATTTTTTGTTATTATAAAAAGGTAACACAGATAATACATATGTTTTCGATAATTAACAATAATGATAGAGAGAAAAGGTTTTTAAATAAAGCACTACAAAATGTGTTTAATCATTCGAAAAAACCTCTGAAACTCTTACCAAATAAGCTATATCAAATTTGAAAAAAGTGCATATACACAAACGTACTAGAACTCCTTTTTTCTTCCTGCACCCCTAAGTTTTGAAAATCCACATTTGCTTTTATTAAAAGATATTAAAATAAAAAATAATTAAACTGTTCTCCTTGCTTCTAGCAGTGCCTTCTTCTTCTTCTTGAGGGTGCATCTCGTTACAGTGCATCTCATCTTCTTGTTCTTCTTTCAGTGTATTTTAAAAAGTTTTCGGATTGGGTAATTAGTATGTATTGCTGATTTCGAAAGTGCATTTCTGATAAACTAATCAGAAATTTATTGTGTTTATAGTTCTGTGAAAATGATGAAGATGAAATTGATTATGGTGAGGAAGATGAAGGAGATGGCAGCGAGAAGGCCAAGAGGGAGGTCCGTGTGAAGAAAGAGAATCATTTTTAATATATTTTATTTAGGGGTGAGATGGTGATAAAATATTTTAAGGGAGTGCAAAAAGACAGAAGGGAGGTGCTGGAAGAAATACTCAAAAAGGCTTTCAATACAATCCGATGACTGTCAGTTATAAAGTCCATGCTCAATTACTTTTTGCACCTTGATATATTTTTCAGCATCTTCATGAGGTGTTATTACAAAGATCTAAAATATCCATATTTCATATTTGGGTATTGTAAAACTGAGAAACATGTTTCATATTATACCATCTAAAATTTACTTTTAGTCCTGAAAATTTCTATTTAATTGAAATGTAATATAGTGTGTATTTCAAAATTTTGTAATCCATAAATAAATTTTGGATTATCTAATTTATAATACATTTCTATAATTTTGACTATGTATTCTAGAATATATTTATAGATTTCTAAATGATTTAATTCTAAATGTAATCTTAGATTCTAATTTAAAAATATATTTCAGTTTATAAATTTCAAAATGTATTTATAGATTTTCAATGTATTAATATATTATGAAGTATAGAATCTGAAATATATTTTTAATTATATAATTAAGAATATGTTTTGAATTGTATAATTAAGAATATTGTCTTCTTCCATCTGAAAAGTAACAGGAGGTGGAAGAAGGTTGAGGAAAAAAAATATAAAAATTTCAAGATGGAAAAGGACCCAAATTTTTACATATGAGAAAACATCAATTTAACAAAAGGGGTTATATTTAGTTTTTTTTTTCTTAAATACCGACTCACTTAAGTTAAAGAAAATGTAAAAATCATACTGACTCACTGGACTGACCCACCAGCCCCCCAACAAAATGACAGATTGAATTGGAGTTTTCAACTTGTCAGCCTATTTTTGTCCGGTTTGTCTAATCCATCAAACTGGCGGACCCATCCTGCAACGAGGCGGGTTACAATTTCTGACTCATTTTTCAACAGCGGGCCAAAACAGATTGGATTGATTTGTTTTGCCAACCCTACTTTTCCACACCTATAAGATGGAGTAAAAAGATAAATAAATATTAAAAAAGATATCCAACTTCATGATAACATAAATACCGAACATAATATTACGATGTTTAAGCCCCTATTAAATATATTTTTCAAAAAATAACTTATATTTATATTATAAAATCAAGTTATTTGAAATGAAAAAAATGTTTTGGCCTAAATGTAATATTTGTTTTTAATTTTTAAATAAGAAAAACGAATAATTTTACTTTAGATAATTCATAATTTTAATCCAATCTTCAAAGTTCGATTACATTATATTTTCGTTTATTTTGGTTCAATGCTGTGATCAAAGTGTTCTCATCCCTAATTACTCAAATTCTTTCCAAATTAATATTATTGACGATCCAAAACTTTTCTTGAACCTTAGTTCCTTAGTAGAATTAGCCTAACTTTTCATATTAAAATTCAATTCATTGAAAATCAAACTCGTTTTCGTATCAAGAGGTTAACTATGAGTCAAACCCTATTGTTAAACATAACCTTCATTAGTATTTTATTCGAGTCTCAGATCACAAAAGATATTTTTGAATACTTAATAAAACAAACTATGTATAATTAAACTACAACAAACATTAAATATGGACGCAAAATACTACCATTGGATGGAAAAACATAAATAAATATAAACAATATTGATCAGAGAGAGTTTTGTTGTTTACGTGTAATCACAACAAAATGGATTTAACTCTTTGTCATGAAGAGTTAAAAAAATAATAATAAACATTAGAGGAAGATAACAAGACAAAGCACGAAGATTTTCAAGAAAACACTAATAATTTACAAGTCTTCCCAGAAGTGCCAATATGATTTTATGGTGCTAGTGTGAATCAAGTGATGTTCATTGCAAGTTTTCTTTTATATTTTTACATTTGACATTTTTCCAACACTTCCATGATTTCCCTCTTAACTAATATGAGATTACTTATATAAGGGATTAAAAGAAGGCTAACTAAGTTAAAATTGATTTTAATATAAAGTAATTAATCATGATGGTAAAAAATAATATTACAATTTGCTTTTATAAATTTATTATAATCATATTTCGATACAATAACGCATGGTTTTTTCATGTTTTACTAAAAAAAATTATTTTTTTTCCTTATTTTTTCCCATTTTATATGGATATGTAGTTTGAATATATATTAAATGGATTTGAAAATAAAACAGTATGTAGTTGCATTTTCATATTTTAGGTAAAATTATGTTTGTTAGGATGTTCCACAGCTAATTGATTAATTCAATTAGTCAATTGGATTTGAGTAGTAAAAATGTGGAAGATCATATCATTCTTCATACTTTATAGGTTTTAGTGCCTATGGTAAAAAAATAAATTAGTTTAATGTTAATTTTCCCTACTTAACCAACTAATATTCAAGGCATCTCTAAATACAATTATTTTTATATGAAAAAGAAAAGTTATATGCAAATATATTTAAATTTAGGTAAGCATGTGTCAAAAAAATTAGTTTAAATCTTCTTTTGTCATTAAGTCCCCCACTTTTAAATTGTTTTAGTTGCTTAATATTTTCTGTTAAGGTAAAATTTAATCAAATCGAATTAGAAACGACTTGGTTGACTTGCTTTATCATGGGAAAATAGTTTTTTGAAACTCAAACTACTTGATAACTTGTTCTCAAGGCTAATATAATAATATTTAAATATTATCAGAATTTGTTGGAATAAGAACATAATTAATTGTAAAGAATTGTGGGTCCAAAAAAATGGAGAAAAATTACTTAAAAACTGGGATACTCTCCATGTTCAGGTCATTGCATTGATTCATAGTAATTACTTTTCAATTTAATCTTACGGTCACTTCTTCTTGTTCTACCTACAATAATAATGAACATTTCACTACTATTTAACAAAATTTGAACAGAAGAACTTACTAAAGCATTTTTTTTTTTGGGTAGGTCACATGAAACCCACGACAACGTGTGTTACTAGTATTCACCTTTCCATTTTCTGAGTTGCGAATCCCTTGTTACCAACTTGCCGGTTTTCATTTAACCGAAACATTTTAATGCTTAGTTTTAGGGTTTGATAATCCGTAGTCTTTGGGTTCGGGCAAGATGGGGAGAGAAGACTCCATATCCTTTCAATTTTTAATTTTCATTCTCTAGTTCACAAATCATTAATCATTTAAGCAATTCCTCTCGGTAACTTTGCCTTTCTCAATTCATGTTTTGTTTTTTGTTTTTGTTTTTGTTTTGCTGGTTGCATGCTACTTTAGTCTCTTCAGTTTTGTTGCAGGAATCTGGTTTTGGGGCAATCTCTGTATTTCGACATTCTGGGTACGTAAAAAATTGCATCTTTCTCTTTTGTACATTGTTTGAATGCTTCTTAGTTGTAAGCTTTTACTTCAGTTTTTTTATTTTTGTGTTTTTCATTCTGCGTTTCTAAGCGCGTGTTATACGCTATTTTTCGCCATTGGGGGTTCTCTTTGAAATCCATGTTTATGATGATTAATGTAAGGATTATTGGAAGTAGGTCAAAAACTCCAATTGTTTATGTTTCATTCTGTGCATGTCATAGAGGGTAGAATTATAAAAGGTGGAGAGGGGCTGAAAATGATGGGTTTTTTACTTTCTCATCTTGGATACTCACTGAGACAGTAAAAATACGGAGAAGATTGGAAATCATTATACTTTCTTCTTACTTGGTAGGGTTGAACATTACCTTGAGAAATTCTTAATTAGAATAACCCGCCCCTCATTTTCAGCTCAATTTCATTCACACTACAAAGGAGTGATGTAAATTTCTGAGCCTGAGTGAGAATGAGTGGGCCTGCACCATCAATTGGTTCCGCTCTTTCCTTTTTTCCTAGCAATTGATTTCCAAACCCTTCCAATTGTAGCCCTTACTCTTAAGAGAAAAGAGGAGAACACTTATTTTTGTTGTGATTGCATGTTCAACCTCTCAAGCCTTTTCCCACATTGCTGGACGAAAATCCATCATGACCAGAGCTTCTGTCACATTCGGAGTTCTTCTCAGCCACGTTTGAGCTCGTCTCAGTTTAAGTCAATTCTGTTATGTTCTTCTGCAACTCTGTATGTCTTGGTTCTGTTTGCTTTGTCCATGAGCAATTTGTTGGCTTCTGTTTGTCTAATTGGGTTGTCAGGTTGTGTTCATATCTTCATGTCTGTCATTTATGACTTTATTTATTGACGTTCTAAAACTTATGAATGTATGATTATGAATTTACACTTAATTAAGTATTTGATTTGTGTTAAACAGGCTTTTTTTTTTCTCTTATTTATGTTATGTTTTATGCAAATATAAGAATTTTATGAATCTTGAAGGATATGTGTCCATAACTTATTGTTCTCTGTTTCCCCTTCCAGAGTCTTGAGTAACATCTTGAGTTGGACACCTTGCTATTCTCTGGACATCTTCTCTTATCCTGATTACTGAAAGGTTGGGTGTTTTAAAGAGCCGTTGTACTGGTTTGAAGTTCAATCTGTTGAATGATAAAGAATACTAGCGGGATAGCAAATTGTCTGCCTAATATTTCATTTTCTATTCAAAGAATTATTGGTGCAAAAAGTGGTTTTCTAGAAAATATTTGTTTGGCTTTTTCCTGCAGTGATAATAATGGAAGAAGCAGGTTATGATTACCCCAAATTTCGGGAGAACGAAAATCTTTCGGTGCCCCCTGGTTTTGTATCACTCACATCTTTCATTTTGAGAAAGGGTGGAAATGTCAAGAAAAATGATAAATCTACAACCTTTCCATCTGCATCTGAACAAGAGCCAAACTGTATGAAGACTGAACTTGAGACGAATGACATTAATGCTTATAGGCAGGGTCTTATGCATCGGCCATGGATAAACATGGACCTGAGCAACAACCACAAGCCTGAGGAATCTCACACAAAGCATCTTCCTATGGTTAAGTTGGGAATCTTGCATTTTTTTGGTTAGTGGTTAGATTGCTAAGAAAATCAAACTAGAAAGGCATAGTCCTAGACAAGTTATTAAATTGAGATTCAAATTGGGAACTATTAAGCTTATTTTGGAAATGTAACCATAGTTTGTTTTGAATTGTAGTATTTGAAGTTAATGAAAAGTAACTTTAAATATATCACATGATGTATAGTTTAAGTGTTTAATGTAATAAGTCTGAGAACAAATTATTAGTTTTATAGAAGATTCTGAAGTCTCTATTTTAAAAGAATGGAAATGAATCAATGAAACAACAGAGTGCATCCATTGGCTGAGTGATTGACAAATGAAGTAATGAAATAATCAAATAGGATAAGTTTAGAAGCCTTCTTCCAAGTTCTTTTGATTTAACAATTTAAACTTACATGATTTTTCATTTTCTTTTGTGAAAATTGGTGAAAGAAAAGTAAAAGCAAAAGTATTTGTTTTTTATGTGATTCACATCAATGATACAAAATGAAGTTTATTCATTGATTGGGAGATTCAAATTCACTTGAGATTCATTTAATGATAGAATCGTATGATTCAAATTGTTTAACAATGAATACTAGAATCAAGATACCTCACCGCATATGTCCTTAGATGGTGGGTAACTTACAACAATTGGAACATAATCTTTCTGATCTTATCTTCTTTGAGTTCTACATAGTTATTAGGATTCATTTAGACACAAATAGTGTATTTAAACTGTTTTGTGTGATGTTTGTGTTGGTTTGGCTCTGGATTGCAGGACTTGATAATTTTTCGTTTGCTTTTTGTGAGCATAATCTCATCATGACTGGTTTCTCTTCTATTTTCTGACGATAAAGAAAATTAATGATATTTTTTTTCTTTTTTCATTTTTAGAACCTACCATTAAATCCTCTTCGTCCAAAGGGGACCATACGTGGATGTCCTAGTTGCAGTAATTGTGTGAAGGTATGTATCCTCACTTTACCTATCCACATTGGAGTAGGCATGACCATGCATCCTTTATTTTTGTTTGTTTATCAAAGTCTTGAATCAGGTAACAGCAAGGTGGCATCCTAAGGATGCAATAAGAGAAGCTTTGGAAGAAGCTCCTATCTTTCGCCCAACAGAAGAGGTACCAACCACCTAGGTCTAGTTGTATGCTTTCGTTGTGTCGCGTTGTGCACATCTTGATTATGTTTTCAAATGTGGATTCTTGTGATTGTTGAATAAAATATCTGTGTAATTATGTACATTATGAAGGAATTCAAAGATACGCTTAAATATATTGCAAGTGTACGTTCCAAAGCAGAAACTTATGGAATTTGCCGAATTGTTCCTCCTACTTGCTGGAAACCACCATGCTTTCTTCAGAGAGAACACATATGGGAAAAGTCTGAATTTGTTGCTCAGATTCAGCGAATTGATGGACATCAAAAAATTATGGCCAGTGCTTGTGAAAATACAAAAAGCAAGAGAAAAAGAGATGTAAAAGTAGCTTTGGGCTCTCAGCTTTGTAAAAGAAACACTAGCACCCCAAATAACCATAATGTTGAAGAATGTGATTGTGAGTCCGAACCTGGTCCTAAATTCAGTCTCAAAACATTTAAGGAATATGCAGATGTGTTTAAGAACGAGTACTTCAATTACAATGATAAGAAGAAATCCATAGCTTCCAATGTAAAATTAGCTATTCCTCAGCAGTCGGAACCATCTGTGGAGAATATTGAGGGTGAATATGGCCGAATTGTTCAAAATCCTTCCGAAGAAATTGAGGTATATTGATGAATAAATTCAATATGCAGTATGCAGTGCTTTTTCCATCTTCAGTTTTTGATTCATTCTGAAATTCTAATTGATCACATGCTAGGTGCTTTGTTGTAATAAGTTGGAGGCTGGAATATTTAGCAGTGGATTTCCTAAAGTTTCCGATTCTGTGGGGGCACACTCTTACCCTGAATATTTGAAATCTGGATGGAACTTGAATAATATGCTTTCAGGTTCCCTTCTTTCGTTTGAAAGCCCTGATGTTTCATGTAACCTTGCCCCCAATGTTAGTGTGGGAATGTGCTTCTCTGCTGTCAACTGGGTAATACAATCGCTTTATTACCTTATAATTGCATGCATATCAAATCTTTGTTTTCACTATCTCTATCTCCTAATAGTTTTCTGGGGGAAACTTCCAGACTGATTTTCAAATTTGATTAATGAATCCTTTTTGTTTACTTCTCTATCCAATCACTTGACGTAAACAGAAAGTTGAAGAACACCACTTATACTCATTATCGTACATACATCTGGGTGAACCAAAAGTGTGGTATAGCGTCCCAGGAAGATTTGCTGTCAACTTTGAAACAATTCGGAAAAAGTATCTACCAGATTTGCATGCAGGAAAGCATCATATGCATGACACTATGGTGAGAATATGATTGCTTGTTATGAACAATTGTTGTTCTTTAAAAAGTAACTGCGATGCGCACCTAACATCCTTTTATTTCTCATGTGACTTCTGTTAACCCTTTCAATATGAATCCATGCATGCTTTTCTGATAAACATCATATTGTTGGTCGGGTGGATTTTGATTCTGCAGGATTATTTGTATACTAATTCCACCCATTTCCTGTCGGTATCTCCCATCTATTACCATTTATGAACATGTTTCTCCATCCCACATGTTTATTGTCATATTTCCTCTCTTTATATCATCTAGTGAATGTCAAAAGTTTCATTGACAATACAAAGTAACAGTCTTTGTAGTAGCTGATTCCTAGGTTTCAACGAAGAATAATTGTATGTTCATTTGTTTTGTCAACTGATATTCAATAGGCCTACTAGCACTTAGAGAAGGAAGCAAAGGCTTCACTTATAGGATCTATGTTTTCCCTTGCTTAAGTATAGCTTACGTTATTGTTATAAAAATGCTATTGCAATACCAAATGTTCGATGCAATGTCCTTGAGTTGTGGGTTTTTTCTTTTTACCTTGAAAAATGTGAAGAACACTTGCTGCTAAATGTTCAAACCTCAGCAGCTCAATCTTTTGTTGAAACTGTTGTCATTCACAATCCTTTTTTCAGAATAAAGCCCAATCTCATCGAGGCTCCAAGTTTGCCAAACTTTGTTTTTCTGCTTGCAGTAATATGTCTTTGGCTTTGTTGAAACTTTAATAATTGTTGCCATCAATTTATGATAGAGAAAGTAGTAGTGTAAAATTTTATTCTTCAACTACTTTTATTCAGCATGGATAAATTCCTGTCACCTCAAATATTAGGTATATATTGTTGTTTCGAAAGGAAACACTATTTTTATATGTGAAACTGAGGTTGGTCTTTATGCTAATTTTTGTTACTAGGAGAGGCAATTATCATGCTCCATATTGAAGGCAGAGGGTATACCTGTATATCGTTGTGTTCAGTATCCTCGTGAATTTGTTCTCGTCTTCCCTGGGGCATATCATTCAGGATTTGATTGTGGTTTCAACTGTTCTGAAGCAGTAAGTTTTGCTCCTCTTGAGTGGCTGCTTCATGGACAGAATGTTGTAGAGCTTTATCGTGAACAGAGGAAAAAGACATTACTTTCATATGACAAGCTTTTATTAGGAGCTGCAAATGAAGCTGTCAGGGCCCAATGGGAAACTGGTCTGTGCATGAAGAGCACATCCTCCGACAGCTTGACATATAAAGGTGCCTATCAGAAAAATGAGTTCTTAACAAAAGCTTTCAACGTAAGTCATTCAGCTCGATATCCTAGTTTTTCTGAAGTTGTTTATTATCAACTTCAAATTCCATTGATCATTAATAATTCTTCAATCATTTATCTTGATAAACTGAAATGACGTTATATTAGAGAGTTCTGAAGGCCTTCTCTCCATCCTTCATTTTATAATTTTCTTGTTTTGCTTCATTCAGGTTGCATTCATTCTTCTTATATTTTGTTTCCTTTGTGTAGTCTCGCATTCAGAGTGAAAGTTTGAAGAGGAAATTTCTTACCAGTTCTTTAGTATCACAAAGGATGGATGAAAAATTTTATGCCACCTGTAGGAGGGAATGTAGTATTTGCCTGTGTGATTTATACTTGTCTGCTGTTGGGTGTTCATGTTCAAATGACAAGTTTGCATGTCTTGATCATGCAAAACATTTTTGTTCTTGCACTTGGAGCAACAAAATTCTCTTGTTCCGTTATGAAATCAGTGAGTTGAATGTTCTTCGTCAAGCCTTGGACGGGAAATTAAGTGCAGTCTTTAAATGGGCCAAAGAGTATCTCGGATTAACTTTGAACTCTGTGAGATCAAAACCACGCCCAGAAAATGTTTGTGGTTCAACTTTCCCTTCCCAAGACTTGCATATGAAAAAATCTATATCCCAGACAGCAGCAAATGAATCAATAGAGAAACGACGTCAATTGCAGGAAATATTGAATTCATCAAAAAGAAAACAAAATGAAGCGGTTTCACGTTTTTCCAAAAAGAAACAAAATGAAGTGGTTTCCCAGGTCCCGCAAACTTCTGGTGGCACTCATTCGAAAACGAAGACAGATTTGCTTCGGTCAAGCTGTGCAAGTGGTAAGAAAGGAATCAATTCTGTTGGCACCAAAATTGATACGGAGAAGGTTGGGAGCAAGGTAACAACTTCAAAGAAAGAAGATCCAAAAGCATCTAATGTTGCTCCGGTTACAAACTTAAGATATTTGTCTTTTCTACAAGAACATGAGTTACTTGATGTTTCATCTGATAGTATGAGTAGCTCTTCGTCATCGGATTCTGAAGCTGCATAAGTAGCTAATGGCTAACTTCTACAAGCGGGAAAGATATCAGTAGTTCTTCGTAGGTTTATCAGTGTAGGAATTTGGATGCTACATCCATCGTAGTATACTTTAGATATAGTTACAAAAAAATTGCCTTGTAACTTAATATAGACAGAACTGCAGGTCCTTTGGTTCATATTGTATCCTGAGTTTTTGTAACTGTCATTCTTTGTCTCTTTATCTGGTATATTTGGTGTTTCTGCCTTTTTTCTGCACCCTCCGCCGAAGTTGTTTTTCTTTTATAGATTGGCTATGGTTGAATAACTTTAAATTGCTAAATTTGATTCGGCTGTTGTTATTTTTGTACAAATTATATATGTTTCTGTTCAACAGGATTTGTGCACAACCATTTTTGCAGTATTTGATGGGTGTTTAATTGCAGTACTTAGAGTCATCAGAAATGGCAACATAATAGACGTATATTACGTATACAGTGGCCAAAGGCTCTTTTTCAAGTCCTTTAAATTGAGAACTATTGAGCTCCGATGTCTGAAGAATGTCAAATATATGCTTAGCAGTTTTTTAATTTCTCAGAATTAGTTGCAATGTCTATGTCTCTCCTTGAACAGCATATATGATCATCATACAGGGTCACTTTATGTTTAGCGACAATGAAGAGTTCATTCCTTACGTTGTTTAATTGCACGTTCTTCTTCGAGTAACGTTACTCTCGACTAAAGACCAAATACCCTCAGACACTCGGACAGATGCGAATCAACAACATTTTAGAACTTCCATTCTTGTTTTATTTCTGTTCAAATTAAAAAGCCAGAAATTGGGGAAAATGTGTAAACATCGATGGATGCTGTCACTTCATAATTTGTTTGCTACCCTCCCCACCACCCCATTTGTTTTGAGAAGAAAATAAGAAACATCAAAGGTCAAACATTTTACATCAATAATTACAGCACGAAAACAGGTAATATAAATATGCCCGCAATGTCGGCAGGTGCGACATTCCAAAAATAATCAAAGTCCTTTAGGAGAAAAAGAAAGGGTAATACAAATGCTTCTGAATCCTATTAGAGATGATACAGTACACAAGAAAACCCACTTGAAATTGAGTGGGATTCAATGCTAATCGAAGTAAAAACTAAAAAGAATGAAGCAATTATATATCTATTAGTACAAAAAACCACAATTCACAAGCCAGCAGAAACCAAACCATGCAAGGTCACAATCCCAATTAAAATATTCTCATCGTTTATCACAGGTAAAAACTGAACAGGCGACGGAGGTGCCTCCATCTTCTTCATCGCCTGCACCGCCATAGCCTCCGGGCCAATAATTCTTGGATTCCTAACATCAACAAAAGAACCTCACTGTTATATACTCGTCTCCTCAACCAAGCATCAAACATAACTCGAATGCAGAATGATATGTATTATTGATACCATTCTCTGATCAAGATTGGAGTTTCATCTTAGAATGGAAGAAAACACAGCATCTGAGTATTGCTCTTTACCTATTTGTTTCTAATGAATGACATTTACTGTGAAATTCTGTTCTGATTATGAGCTTTCTAGGTAGTATGTACGCATGTATTGATATGATGATGATTGTTACCTGTTGCACATCTTCCCCACAGTGAGTTTGAAAATGGCTTCCCCACTGGCTCGGAGAGTGCGACGAAGATCACCGTCGGTGAACGTTCCTATCAGACGGTACCGGTCATCGATCACAAGGAGGCATCCGCATCCTTTACTCGTCAGTTCCACAAGCTGATCCATAATCAAATCCGATTCTCTGCAAATCGGAAGGTCGTCCTGTTTCCTCATCACATCCTTCACCTGCAATTCAAATTCCAATCAGACAACAACAAATTAGGGGAAAACAAATGTACATGCAAGGGAACAGAAAGAGGACCTTGAAGATGAGACTCTTCCCGATCTTGCCGGCGGGATGGTTCGCGGCGTACTCCTCCTTGGTGAGATTCCTGGCCTCCATGAGCGCGATGGCCACGGTGTCCCCGAAAACCATCTGAATAGCGGTGGATGTGACCGGCGCAAGGTTGAACGGACAGAGCTCTCTCTGGAGAGGCAAATGCACGGCCATGTCGCACGCCGCGGCCAGCGCGTTACCTTCGACGGAGGTGAGCGCGATGAGGAGTGCGCCCTTCGCCCTCGCGCAAGGCACCAGGTGGAGGAGCTCCTCGGTGGCGCCTGACTTGCTGAGGAGGACGAGCACATCACGTTCGGTGAGGATCCCGATGTCACCGTGGAGCGCGTCGACCGGCGACAGGAAGGCGGAGCGGATGCCGAGCGAGACGAGCGTCTGCGAGATCTTGTGGGCGACGAAGCCGGACTTGCCGACACCAGTGAAGAAGACTGTGCCTGTGGCGTTAAGGAGGGCGCGCGTGAAGGCTAGGGTTTGGGAGTGGTCTATGTGTTCGAAGAAGAAGTTGAGGTGGCTCTGCTGGGACTTGAACAGCGTCGTGAGGGCGCTCTCGTCAATGTGGCTGCTCTCGTCAAGGCTATGTTTCGCCGCCGCGTCTGGGAATGCCGGCGAAGGAAGAGAACCCATCGCGACGATCTTGTGACGAAGGACTATTGCTTTTCCTTCAGATCACAAGAAAGGAACATCAAACAAACAGGTTTTTTTTTTCTCTTCCCCTTTTTCTCTGATTCATATAATAGCATTGATGGAGGTGATGCCTTTCATTTACGCGGTAACAAAACGAGCGTTGCTGCTGCCGTTAAACTAAAATTAAAATTAAAATTAATTCTTTTCACAAATGGACCATACAATAAGGCCCATCTTCTATCCCATGGCCCGCCTAATTACATTAAGTACTTTTCATACGGCCCACTCTCAATAAATTTGGCCATTTTGCTTTCTATTTTTTTTATTACAAAAATTGCTGAATGATCTTTCTATTATCGTTTCAAGTTTTACTCAACTTCTTTTCAAGTTTTGAATTTTTTACAAACTGATCAGACCTTAGTGTGTTTTTGGTCAAAACCTTTCCTACTTTTGGATAACAATGATAATGGGGAAAGGCCCATGTCCAAAAGTGTTAAACTTGCATGATGAGTTATTCTATTTAAAGGGTACAGAGTTATATTCGTTCTCTTTGGGCTAAGTAACTTTATAAATTTTCCATTTGTATGTTCACACAATCACATCTCACATATTAAGAGTTTGTATAAGATTATGTTATGGTAAGATTTCTCTACTCTCAATATTTCTCCTTTTTTTTCTTAGAAAAAAATCTTAAAAATTAATAAAATTCTCAACTTCGCTAAAATAGTAACCCTAAGTTGTCCAACATATTTGAAAAATCCTTCCATGCTTAATTTTCTTAGTGCAGTTTAACACATTGCTTGTATTTTCTATCAAACATCACCGGTAGTAAAAAAGATAATTTTGTTATGTTTTTTTTTTAAATTTATATTTCCTTTGATTTGAATAAATGTGAATATAAGTTGTGGGTTTATATTTTGACAGCAGCAAAAGAAAAACGAAATCCAGGTGGAAATTTAGTTGTGTACTTGCATCGTAATTTTTGAAAAAGAAAGTGAAAAGAGTGTTAAGAAAAGGGAGAGAGAGGCCCACATTGGATAGGACCGTTCAAAGTCAGTCCAAAAGCAGAAGCCCCACGTGCACACCTGTCATCTTTGTCTGCTAACCTGACAGGACACTTCCGGGTGGATCCCATCACATAAGTAAAAAGTTTGTATAAATATTTTTAATTAATATTAGGATGCTTCTATTTTCAGTCAAAGTAATTGAAATTTTTCAACAGAAATAACTTTTTTTTTTCAAAAATAATAACACTGTTATTTTGAAAGAAAACAAACCATAACATATATACAAATATACATGCATGTAATCAAATTATATGTATTAAATTAAATTTATTCTAATTTGAATATTATATTTTTTATTATAATGGTAAAACATGATAATATATTATATGTATTAAGTTAAATTTATTCTCATTTAAATATTATATTTTTTATTATAATGATAAAACATGATAATATTGTAATACTTTATCCAATTAACTACTTTGATATATCTAAATAAACTCATTTTAAACATAATTTTAACATTTATAATTTGTAATCTCATAATGAATATTTATTAAATCATAAAAAAATAAAATAAAAAGAATACAAATCATACGAGACTAATCAAATTATAATAAAACTTATATTTCACGAGAAATAAATAAATTATACCTATCAGAAAAAAAATCTAAATAAATGTATTGTAATCAACGTTAAATCATATATACTTTTTCTTTATAAATGAAAGTTAAATTAATCAATCTATTTGTACTATGACTTTTCTTAAAAAAAACATGAAAATTTTTGAATTGTATTCACATACAAAAAATGTAAGTACGGATGTAATTTTTTCTAAGACTTTAAAAAGTCACTCATTGATTCAAAAAATCATGATAGACTAAAAAATAATCAATTTCTAATTAAAATTTCTAAAGTCCTTCTCCGAGAATGTTCTAAAACATAAATGGTCTCGATAGCTTAACATAAATAAAAATTTGTACTCCTAAAAAAGCTAAAAAACTATCCAGTATTCACATATTCACCCAAATTTTTTCTAAAAGTATTAACACACGAAGTCAAACTAGGACAACCTCTAGCTCCACCATCATTATATTACGTTCATAAATAAAATCACCATACTCTTCCTAATTTGAATATTAAAAAAATTCACAACCAACAAATCAAAGACAATATTATTTATATGGTTCTTAAATTTATCATGAGTTATGTAAGGCTCACTTTTCGTGCTGCCCTTTCTTCTTAAGGCTGCCCCTAACCATTGGGCCTTCGGGCTGGCCCAGAGGGAAAAAACTTACCTAAATTTGCCCAAACCCTAAACTTGGTGCTTTTGCGTAAAACAGATTCTGCATTCCTTGAGCTGCTGTTGCTGCCTCTACTAGGGTTTTGCTCTCACCGTTACGTTGAGCTGGAAGGACCGTTGTTCCAAGTAAGTTAACCTCTCCACTATTCTTTCCTCATTCTAGCTATGTTGTCGAGGTTTCAACCGAAGTTCTCTCATTGACCCCGTACCCACTCTGTTCCTCTAATCTCCAGTTCATTACGCTATACTCGGAGCTGCGGTGCTCGCTGAATCTGGGTTTGGGAGTCTCGTACTAGCTTATTCCAGGTAAAGGAAGCTAGGACCTTCTGTTTCTTGTGTTTTTTTCGCTGCTTTGCTGTCGTTTCGTGTTTGTGTGGCTTGGTTGTCGTTGCATTAGATTTGGAGTATGTTAAAGCATGTTTTGATTCGTGAGTTTGGCTATTGTACGAGAAAACAGTGGCGAGTTCTGGTTTTCTCGCCCAAGCGAGCTAGTCTCGCCTAAGCGAGATTATCAGAGGCTCGCCCAGGATCTGCTACTCAAATTGTCGCCTAGGCGACGTGCGTTCTTTTTGAGCGAGGAGTGGTCTCGCTTAGGCGAGAAGGGGCTCGCCTGAGCGAGACCTCGTAGAGTCCACTGTTCCCATTTCGCGCTTTCACCTAGGCGAGAAGGGTTTCGCCTGAGCGAGAGGGCCTCTCTCGCCTGAGCGAGGCCTGTTAGCTTGAGCGAGACTGCGGGTAGGTTTGGCACTATCGTTGAATGGTTTACTGATGTGTGGATTGCTTGCCTGATCTAAATGCTTTACTAGGATGGTTTGAGGAATGATGCCATGATATATATATATATATATATATATATATATTTATATATTTATATATATATATATATATATATCATAATATATATAAGATTGAGGTGGAAAAGATATGTTGCTTCATTGTGTATGAGTTGGAAAACATGAGTTGTATGATTGGTTGTTTATACATGATGTTAGTATTGTGAGAACTGTCTGATGGATTGGTGAAACATGAACTAAGTGTGGTAGGACGTAATTCCATGACTCTTGTAGTGAGAGCTCTTGGTGGCGCCTCATCTGTTGGACGTAATTTCATGGACCTTCATAATGGGAGCCCCTGGTGGTGCCTCACCAGGTGGACTTAATTCCATGAACCTCGTGGTGAGAGTTCATGGTGGTGCCTCGACATAAGGACGTAATTCCACGCGAGTATCGTGGTGGTGCCTCAAGGCCATGACGTAATTTCACGAAGGCCACGTGTAGAGATGGCAAATAAACCCGTGCCCGTGGGTATCACCCGAACCCGTCCCCGTTTTGACGGGGAATCCCCGCTTTGACTGGGTATGGGTATGGGTATGGGTAATACCCGAAATTTTCAACTGGGGA
>Ga0214544_1003307_pt1 | contig 33501 bp, 15 predicted proteins | sample CNSS3metaG_FD_160074 | JGI IMG/M metagenome (GOLD analysis project Ga0214544, IMG submission 160074) | Root nodule microbial communities from cowpea collected in UCLA plant growth center, Los Angeles, California, USA - CNSS3 | ecosystem: Host-associated > Plants > Roots > Nodule | place: USA...
TGTTAGCAAAAAAGGACCCAATTGAACAAAATTGACGAAAATTGGGACCTATTTGAACACAAAACCAAAATTAGGACTTGTTTCAAAAAACTTGACGAAAATTGGGACCAAAAAGGTATTTTAACCTATTTAAAATAAACACAAACATATGAGAAAGACTAATGAATCTAACTAAATTATATATTATTAGAAATTTAATTCGTCTCATTTTATATTATTAGATAAAAAGTTAAATAAATTGATTATGATTCTTTGGCAATTTGTTTTTATAAACAAAATTTACTTTTCAACAAATACTATTTTTTTTTCTCTTTATAAGTCTCATCAAACATTTTTTCATTTATTGAGGTTTGAGGTGCTACCACGTGTGTATTATAAAAAATTTGTCAACAAAACTTTGTTAAAATTTTTTTGTTAAAATATAATTTCAAAAAACAAATATAAAAGAATTTAGGGTTTAAGTTTAAGGTTAAGGAGGAATCAAAAGTGATTTTAATTATTTATGTAGGTTGAATTTGAGCTTATTAGTATTATATTTTCTTGTAAATCTTTTTTGAATGGCATTTTATTTATATATATTTAACTAAAATCTTGTACTATAAAAGTACATGGAATATTTTGAAGGCACCTTGTGTCTCATTGCTTGTTAGCCGACCATAGTGAGAATAGACTTAAAACAAAGATGAGAGCATACAAAAATAAGAGAATTTTGGTGATTAATTATGTGAACCAACCGGCCATAAATATTAATATAAATGTTTAGTGTTTGTGGCCGGCTTCATACTCTTTTGCAATTTTCATTTTTATTGGCTTCTATTAATAATTTCAACATGTCTATCCTTCTTTCTCTTTGATTTTTCAGTCATCATTTTTTTATTTTATTTTATAGTCTCACATTATTTAATAATTCAAGAAAAAATTTGATTCATATATACTTTCATCTCTTAATTTACTTACAAAATAAAATGGTCGTGGAGACATGAGACTTTTTATTAAACCAATGAAGTTTCACGCACACGTAATATTAATATTAATTAAAGTTTAATAATAATGTAAAACTGTTTTATTGATGCCAATAACAAAATACACTCACAACACAATTGGTAAAAAAAAAAATTGGGATAAATATGTTTTTTATCCTTCAAGTTTTAGTCAAATTTAGAATTAGTCCCTCTTCAAAAATTTTGACTAATTTAGTAATTAATCTTTAAAAATGCGTGAATTTAGTCATTTTAAACAATTTTTGTTAAGTTTATCTGATATTTCAAGCGCATTTTATGATAGTATTTGAATTATTTATACCATTTGACACATTTTCGCTTCAATGTTAACTCAAATATTATCATAAAAAACATTTAAAATGTCAAATAAACTTAACAAAATTTGGTAAGAAGGACTAAATGTATGCATTTCTAAAGATAAAAGATTAAATTAATATAAAGTTTCGAAAATGAACTAATTTCAAAATTCACTGAAACTTGAGGGACAAAAACATATTTAACCAAAAAAAAAAAATTCTTAAATGACTTTAAAGTAATTTATGCATGCATTGGGGTATGAAAATTTTCTAAATAAATGAATGAATTTTTTTAGTAGAACGGTGATTGTCATGGTCCAACAAATTTTCACATAATAAAATCGAACACAAATCAACCTACAAAATATTTAACTATGGTCAAGATTCAAATTGTGAATTTGGATATTATATAAAAAATTGAAAAATACATAAAAAAAAAATAAAACTTATAAACTCATTATTTTAACATTTTATATGTAAGAAACAACATCAAATCTTTTATATCGATTGACTCATACATCATTGGTACCGAATCTTTCTTATATATTTTTTTGAAAAGACTTAACATAGATGTCAATCCATGAAACTAGTGTTAAATTGAGATTTTGTATAAACTTTGATTATTGTTTGTTACAAACTCATTGCACAATAAGTTTCAAGCAATGTTTAAAATTTTGGATAAATTATTTCATTCAAGGTACTGAATTAACTAAGAATTCACCAACTATGGAACGGTTGTGTTGGACACTTTTTTCAAGTACCACTTATATAGGAACATTAGGAATGTAGTATGAAATTCATATGTTTTAACTTCAATGACAAATATAAAAACAAATGTAAGTAAAACAAATTAAATATGTTTTGCTCCTTAAGTGAAAATTGAAATTAGTTTCTTTTGAAAATTTGAACCAATTTAGTCTCTCAATCCTGTAGATGCATTGATGTAGTCATTTTAGCCAAATTTATTTTATTAAGTTTATTTGATGTTTCAAACATATTTCATTATAATAGTTTAGTTTGTTTACACTGTTTAACATATTTTCTCTTCAATATTAGCTGAGAAACGTATTTGAACTGTCAAATAAATTTAAAAAAATTTGGTTTAAAAGACTCAATCCACATATTTCTAATCCACATATTTCTAAAGATGAGAGACTAAATTGGTTCAAGATTTTCAAGAATGATTATTTCCAATTTTTACTAAAAGTTGAAAGACCAAAAACATATTTAACCTGTAAAAAAAATATTAAACTAGTTTTGAAGAAATATTATATATAGCCAATGATATCACTTATTGTAATTTTTCTTTTTATTGTCTTTAAAATTACGTAACCTTTTTTCTAGATATCTTACCTCCAAATCACTGTTTTCTTAACTTGGATTAAAGTAATACTTAAAGGGTTAATTAAAGTAAGTAATAATCATCCGTGAGTTTAACTAAATATACACAAGTCTTGTTAACAAGCAAGATACACATTAAAAAAAAAATAGTACATAAGAGTTTTTAATTCCAAGGGATTTATGGAGTAAAAGAAGATAAAAACTTATATTTCCTTGATCAAACTTAGTCGTCAATTTTCCTTTAAATTTTTTCGTCAACAAAATATGTATTATTTTCTATACTTATGCTATTGAATTGCAAACAAACATGTCGAATAATATTTTTCCGCAAGAGCTTTTCACTTTTAATTTTGTTACACGTCTTTTTAAGGCGTTTGTTAACCTCTTTTTATTTACACTAATAAAAATGCAGGTGTTATAGTGTAAAAGAATATTCCCTACGACAAAAAATAAAAATTGCCAAGAACTAGGTACCATAAAAGAATTATCTCAATATAAACCAATATAGTGTAGAATTAACAATAAAAAATCCTTCAGATAAAAGAACCTTTGCCAAAGTTATAACTATCAAGAAATTGAGTCTAAATCTCATTTTGAGAAGAAATGAAAAACTTGAACAATAACATATAAAAAAAAAAACTTATAAATTTATTTTTTAAAGATTTTGAATTGAAAATGATAATCTTTTGTGTAGATTCAATTTAGTTTCATCGGTGTTATATCTTCTCGATCAATTTTCTCAAAAGATACATTAGTGGTATGAGAATCAAATGTACATCATGGTCGAGTATTAAAGAAAAATACCAATAAAAAAAACTTATACTTGATGAGAAAATTCTTAGAAATTTAAATACGAGTTTAAATCATAATCCTAAACCCTATACTGAGGTCTTTTATATATATATATATATATATATATATATATATATATATATATAATTAAGTAAGAAAAGTATAATGAAAATGTTTCCTGAAAAAAAAGAAAAGGTAAAAATTGACAAATGCTGAAGAGAATATTTTATTGTGAAAGAATTGTACATAGTGTGTGGCACTGTTGCAAAGCCTCCTCGATAGAATCTTCGGTAGATGACAACTAACTAAAAATCCATAACAGAACGAACTTTTAGTAAACGCAAAAACTATAAACAAAGGGGAAAAATGTTGCACGACCATGTTGAACTGGAAATTCTCAAATTGTTTCAAAAATATTACGCAATTCATATTAAATCATAAAGTATGTACAATCAAGTTTTACTCAGAATCAAAGTATCATTCTTCAATAATACCCCTTTTGAATAGTGTTTATTATGTATCTTGCAAGCTAATTTTGAAGCATAAAAAACACAGAAGTGTGGGAAATCTCTTTGAAAAAGACCAACTAGGCTCACAAATCACTCTAATCTAACCCTTCTTCCATTGTTTTCTACCAGGTTTCAAGCATCTCAAGTAACAATGGAAGACATAAACAAGTGGCTATTATCATCTTATTTGAATGAAAGTGTTAACCATGATTTTGCCATCAGAAGGTATTGTCCTGCAAGAATGGAGCAAGATCAAGAGGGAGTAGTGTTTGATGATACTGAATTATGTTCTTCTGATGCAAGCACTCCTTGTTTGGCTTCATCAGAAGTTGATGACTTTGTTGACAGCTTCATCAACATGGATCAGTATGAGAAAGCAGATGAAGGGCACCAAGAGAAGCATCAAACTTTAGGCCACTGTATGGTGATGAATAATGATGATGCTGATGCCGATGCTGATGAACACTCCTCCATGAATGGTGTCTTTGGATATCTTCCAACCACCATGGAGGATTCAGAGTTGGAAATGTATGAAAATCTCACAATGTTGGAAGAGGAGGTTGCAACAATGAGTGACTCTTTTGGTACTTTACCAGAGTTTGTGCATTGTGGAAAAGAGGCCAACCTTGGTGTGGAACAAGGGTTGGAGTTAGTTCATATGCTTCTGGCTTGTGCTGAAGCTGTGGGGTGCAGGGACAACCACCAAGCAGAGTTGCTGATTAACAGAATTTTTGCTTTGGCAAGCCCTTCAGGAGATGCACTGCAGAGAGTTTCTTACTGTTTTGCCACAGGATTGAAGTGCAGGTTCTCAAAAAGCACTTCCATGGATATAACTTTGATCAATAGGGAGAACAAGCTTGAAGCATTTCATCTTCTTTACCAAACCACACCTTACATTGCCTTTGGTTTCATGTCAGCAAATGAAGCCATATTCCAAGCATCACAAGGAAAGAACTCAATACACATTGTTGATCTAGGAATGGAGCATACCCTTCAATGGTCTTCCCTTATAAGGGCCTTTGCTTCAAGGCCTGAAGGGCCTCCAATGGTTAGAATCACTGGATTAACACACAATGAAGAAGATACCTCTAAACTTCAAACCAGCATGAATGTGCTTGTGAATGAAGCAAGCTCTTTGGGGATTCATCTTGAATTTTTTACAATTTCTGAGCCTGCATGTTCTTCTCTTCTTACTGTGGAGAAGCTGAACTTGAGAAAAGGTGAAGCTTTATTTGTTAACAGTATCTTGCAGTTGCACAAGTATGTGAAAGAGAGTAGGGGTAATCTGAAGGAGATTCTCCTATCAGTGAAGAAGTTAGGTCCAACTGCTTTTACAGTGGTGGAGCAAGACACAAACCATAATGGCCCTTTTTTCCTTGGGAGATTTTTGGAGTCACTTCACTATTACTCAGCAATATTTGACTCTCTTGAGGCATGCATGCCAAGAAATAGCCAACACAGGATGAAGATAGAGAGATTGCACTTTGCAGAGGAAATTCTGAATATTGTAGCTTGTGAGGGTTCAGAGAGAACAGAAAGACATGAAAGGGTAGACCAATGGAGAAGGCAATTAGGCAGAGCAGGATTTCAGGTGATGCCATTGAAGTGCACAAGCCAAGTTAGAATGATGCTTTCTGTTTATGATTGTGATGGATACACATTATCCAGTGAGAAGGGAAACCTTCTACTTGGATGGAAAGGAAGGCCAGTGATGATGTCTTCTGCATGGCAAGTGGCAAGTGTTTGATTTTCCCTAGCCAGAAGAAGTAAAGAGAAAAATGTTCATTTGGTTATTCATTGCAATACTATGTTTCTTTAACAACTAATTTGATAAAACTAGTCATATTCTACCCAATCTTCTGGATTTTCCCCTTGTCGATCGGGCAAAACTTGCCGAGCATATTGAGTTAGTTATTTATGATTGTTAAGTAGACTTTAAACTTAACTCAACCTTACAAAATCGATTTGTAAAGTGAAGTTTGCACCCATTTATATATTATGAATTGGCCTATCCCTAGTTGACATGGGACTTCTAATACACATTCCTCTCACCGATACATATACATCTTGTGCGTGAGACTAGACATTAACGAATGGTTTAATAACGGGTGGAGCAATAGACCCAACAAACAACAAATTTCGTTAGAATAAACTCTAATTCATGACTCTAATACCATGTTAAGAAGTAAACTTTAAGTCTAACTCAACCTTACAAAACTAACTTGTAAAGTAATGTTTGCACCAATTTATATATTATGAATTGATTTTTTCTATGGTTAGTGTAAGACTTTTAACAATGTACCTTTTGACCAAGGAATTCAGTCCTAAAATTCATATGAAAAAAAGTTTATGAAAGGGAAGGAATGTAGCCAATTTCTTAAGACCATTCAAACTTGCCAAGAAATATGAAATTGCATATGGCAGCACATCCACTTCTAAGTCTTTCATTAACTTTAGAAGAACATACACAATGCAAGCATGTAGTTATTAATATGTAATGTTTAAGTGATAATACCTTTTTGAGTGAATTGTTTTTGTCTGAAAAATTTCATTTCCCCACTTCTTATTGTTCATTTTTTTTTTCATATGAAAAACTTGGTGCAGATGCTAGTAAAAAAGTTGAAAAAAGCAGAGAAACACCACCTCAATAAATGTTTTTTTCCAATTTACTGATATATGCATGCTTTCATGATTCCTCAGATGGATCTAGAGGGACAATTTTTATGCAGTTCAAATCAATAAAAACATTTTCAATTTGGTTGAAAAACACATGTTAAAGCAAAAACAAAATGCCACTTTACATGAGTTGACTAATTACGTCATTGTCTTTTTAGAATATGAAACACTTTGTCTTTTTTTGCTGATTTTTACTAAACGAGGATAACTTGGACTTCTGACAAAGAAAAATATGTTTATATATTGTTTATTTTTATCTAATATAAAACTTCCAACAATGTTAGATTAATTTATACAAAATTTAAATGTTTCAAGTATTATGGATCGATTTAAAGTCTCATTGCACGAAATTTTACGAAACCTAGTTATGAAATAAGATTTATACTTATTTCAATACGACAATTTAACCATATTGATTCAAAAATTAAAAACAAATGTGTATAAATATGTGAATTCTTGGCATCTTGTAATTAAATAATTATTATATTACATCTTTTGAGGTTAATATCATTATTAAATAGAACAATGTAAAATTATGAAAAATACATTAATCTTTCAACTCAAATAAAAAATAATCATTCAAGAAAATAATCACTCAAAGGAGAAATGTTTTACTCTTTTCTTTGGTTTTTATCTTTGAAAGTTGTTAGATAATTTTATCTTTTATCTTTTGTTTATATGTTATTATTTATCATTATTTATATTTTGGACTTGGTCCATATTTTCTTTATTATAAATATAGTACTCTATGTGTATTTTCAACACAAGAGAGATTAATCATGTACCTAGTTTTTCACTATATTTAATATGGTATCATAGTCATGGTTTAGAGCCTATCCTAGCGAAGCTTGATGTTTGTTGAATCTATTATTCTACTCACTATTGGGCTGTTATAAGACAATACATTAATGTCTAGTCTCACGCTCAAGATGTATATACTTCGACATGGTACATAGAACTTAGCTTTTCTAACATGGTACATAGAGCTTAGCTTTTCTAGATTATTTATTTGTCGCTGTTGAAACTGCACCAATCACCGTCGTCAAAGTCGCCACCACCGCCCAAAGTTATAGTTCAAATCGCTGACCACAACATTCTGCTTATCTCAGCCAGGTGACCACCATGTCGCAAAAATCGCTAATATGAGTAGCCACAATTCCTCATGCGCCATTCAAAGTTGCGCCACTATTTGTTTTGCTACTACGCGTGGTAGCATGTCACGCCTCCTTTCCCAAAGCGATCACATGCGCAAAGGTCGCCTCTTCCTCCTCTTTCTTGATCTGGGCTTGTTGACTTTATCGTTGCTTTTTGGTCTTTTTAGGGTTTTTGTCTTTCTCTTCCTCCATGACTTCTTCTGCTGCCTCTTCTGATATTGCAGGCAAATATGCTCTTTTCATTGAATTTCTCAAATGCTATTAGGATTGTTAGATCTCTAGCTCCATTGCTTTTGTTGCAGACACAGGTATATCTTTTGTTGGCCTAACTCAACCTTCTTCTCTTGGACCTTGAATTCTTAACTCAAGTGTCATTGATCACATTACTGGTAATAAATATTTATTTTCTTCTTTATCCTAAATGGATAATTTACCTACGATTACAATGACTAATGGGCCTAGAGTTTTATCTCATGGTATTGGTATTATTAATCTTTTTCCATTTTTAATCATTGATAATGTTCTTTATGTCCCTAGGTCCCCGTTTAAGTTATTATCCATTAGTTATCTACTTGTTGATAATGTTAATTTTTACCATTATCTTAGTCCTATTTTATTAACAAAATCAACTTTTCCATAGCATTTAACCTTTTTAATCTTCAATTTTATCTTGCTTTATAGAGAAATACATTTTGGGTTACACTAATATAATTTTACCCATAATCCCCATTTTTTTGTGTCTAATTATAGATAGGAAGCTTTGTTCCAAAAATCAAATAAGGGTCAAATGTGAGATAATAGAAGAAACAAAGGTTATTGGACGCCACATAGAGGTCGTCGGGCGCCATAAAATCAGAGAGTAGTTCCAATTAGGTAGGAAACCAACGTCGGGTGGCTAACACTAATGCTAGGTGTTAATGGCTGAACTGAGGGTCAAACTTTTCCAGCAAGAATATTGGGTCTGTTGTAGTGCAACAAGGGCGTATGCATAAGGATTTGGTAACTAGATCAATGGTCTATAATTTGACTCAAAGTTTGGCAATGGAATAATATATGAGTTTTGGTTTTTATATTGTTGAAGATAAATAAAACTATATTTGAGAGAGATGATGCTGATTAAAACATTGGGATTCAACTTGGCCTCTTAACTTTATTGTATTACCCTTAATTATCTATATATCATGTTCTTTATTTCTAGTGTTCATGGAAGTACGCTTAACTACAGATCAAACCACATGTTTGTGAGAGTGAACCTAAGGGTGTCAGACGCAGTATTTTCCAATCCAAGAGGAACCTTTGCTTTGAGAACAAGACTCTTTAAACCAACTGATTCCATATGCATGTCTAGTGTATGCCAAAGGTCAAGAGACTTGATTGGATCTAAACGCTAGACTAGATGTCTTTGCATCTCATGCTAATGAGGTGTGATGATTGGCCAAATCAACACGGAGTGAAACACAAATCAAGTAACCAACACATAGAAACAAAACACAATACATATATAATAAGATCTAATGCAGAGAGAGTTTAGAAGTTACATTCAATCCCAACTATGGGGGAATTAGTTACTCATGATGATGAATACAAGATGAACATGGAGAAGCATCCTTCCTTCCATAGCTTTTACAAGATATTTACTACAAACTACACTAATATAAGTGTTTCTCTCTCTAGACTATACTATAGAATTACACTAGAATTAACTTTCAAATCAGCATGAATAAACTAGGGGTCATGCCCTGTATTTATAGATTTTAAGGTGCTGCTCTAGCTTCCTGACCTTGAAGTTTAGCCATGGAGGTTTCCTTCCAAAGTGGGTTTCTTCCCAAGGTTGGGCATCCATCTTTTGCAATTCAGCAATGGAGATTTCCTTGCCATGGAGGTTTCTTTTTCGTGCTCAACTTTAAATATGGAGCTTCATGTTTCTTTGCACTACATTTTCTTAAAATGTGGCTTGAGCTACAACTTTTGGGGCTCAACACCAACTTTATAGTTTACTTCATTTTACCTGCCAAACAACACAAAATACATTAAATTTCCCTTTTTCTTAAGACTCTTTAAACCAACTGATCCCGCATATGCATGTTTGGTATATGCCAAGGGTTAGGAGACTTGATTGGATCTAAGCGCCAAATCAGACGTCTCTGCATCTAATGCTAATGAGATGTGATGATTGGCCAAATCAACACAGAGTGAAACACAAATCAAGTAACCAAGACATAGAAACAAGAACACAATACATATATAATAAGATGTAATGCAGAGAGAGTTTAGAAGTTACATTCAATTCCAACTATGGGGGAATTAGCTGCTCATGATGATGAATGCAAGATGAACATGGTGAAGCATCCTTCCTTCCATAGCTTTTACAAGATATTTACTACAAACTACACTAGTATAAGTGTTTCTCTCTCTAGATTATACTATAGAACTACACTATAATTAACTTTCAAATCATCATGAATAAACTAGGTGTCATGCCTTGTATTTATAGATTTTAAGGTGCTGCTCTAGCTTCCAAACCTTGAAGTTTAGCCATGGAGGTTTCCTTCCAAAGTGGGTTTCTTCCCAAGCTTGGGCATCCATCTTTTGCAATTCAGCAATGGAGGTTTCCCTACCATGAAGGTTTCTTTTTCGTGCTCAACTTCAAATTTGGAGCTTCATGTTTCTTTGCACTAACGTTTTCTTAAAATGTGGCTTGAGCTACAACTTTTGGGACTCAACGCCAACTTTATAATTTACTTTATTTTACCTGCAAAACAACACAAAATACATTAAATTTCACTTTTCCTATTTTCTCATCACCTCATTCAATAATTATGTAAAATTGGAGCAATTCTAATGATTTTTACAATGATCAATGCAAGATAAGTGTTTAAATGATATGCATTTTAACTAATACTAGACACTTATTACTAGGTTTCAGCTTTATTACACAAAGCTAAGGATGGCAAAACGGGCTAGTCTTGCCTATTTTTGGCCCGTTGAAAATGGGTCAGGACGGGCCACACGTTACGAGAAAAAGGGTCAGAAACTTCAACTTGTCCCATCCCGTGTGGCTTGTCATTTTAGAACTTGGTCATGTGATCAAACATATATAAGTGATAATAAATCCACGTAACAACTCCCAAACAACAAATAATAAATCCACAAGTTTCCTATGCATGCCTTAATCTGTCAAAGGTAGAAAAGTACCAAATTTCAACCTCCATCAAATCCAAAAGTAATGAAAGTCTATTACTTACACCAAACAGAAAATTTAATGAATTTAACCCATTGTTGCCTCAGGAGCTTTCATAGCATCTTCCACCATCTAAACAAAAATACCAAACGAAAAGGCAATTCAATAAATGAAGATGCTTTACAGTGAAAAGACAATTCAATAAATCAGAAACAAATACCAAATGTCATTCTATATTGCTTTTAGGATCATTAGAGACAGCATTAAAACAAGTCTCCTTTACTTTTCTATCTTTGTCATTGTCTTCATCATCTTTAAATGAAATAAAATGAAGAAAAAATCATGATATAAAAAATTGTGTATGAGAATAAAAAGGAATTGAAGACATTTATAGTATACAATTTACCATCACAAAAATCATGTTTCGAACTGAAAGTACAAATAATTGCCTCCTACTTGTTAACAATAGACAATTTTTATACTTATTAAGAATCTTGGAACGAATGTTGAATGTTGATTCAGATGCGACCCTAGTAATCAAAAAGCTTAGCAAGTCCCTAGCCATCAAAGCAAGGTCTGAAAAACGTTCATTGTTATTCTTCCACCATTTAAGAACATATATAGCTACTAAAAAATGAATATCCAATGTTAGCTCGTCCAAATATGTATCAAGTTGATTCTTTCCCGTTTTAGCTACTAGTTGAAGTTTACATTGTTGTAATTCCTAACATGATAAACAAAAGAAGAGTATATTAATATGAACAATAATAATTAATAATTAGAAGAAAGTAAATAACTTACATAAAACAAGTTTGCCTTTATAGTAGATAAGGAAAACACATCACTCAAGGTACACTTTTGAGCATTTGAATAATATTGAGAGAATAGAATGTATAGTTTTTCCTTTATCTTCTCCACCTTTTTTTCCTAACAAAGAGGGTTAACTATTTCAAAGCAGAAACCCAATGTAACTAATTTCATCCTTGGGTCTAGAATTATCCTAAATGCAAGAACAATATTGTATTCATCCCAATATTTGTCAAATTTCACCATCATCTTTTTAGTCATATTTCTTATAACTTCATCTCCATCTTGCACACTCTCCATTAAAAGGCATTGAATTTTCCAAACTTGAAAAAAAATACAAGTTGGATGTAAGATAACTTGAGCTAGAAATCAAATTTGTATTTCATAAAATGGGGACAAGAAAGCAATGATTTTTTCTAATCTTTGTCATGTCTCCTCCGATGGATAATACTTGTAATTCTCATCAACTAAGCGTAAATATGCAAAAACCTGTTGGTATTTAACAACACTTTGAAGCATAAAAAAGGTTGAATTCTACCTTGTAGGAACATCTAGACATAATCCACTTGATGCATCAATGTTCCCTATTTGTTGAAGACATTCTTTATTCTTTAAATTTAATCATTCTAATTTCAGAACCCCTAACATACTTTATGCTCTCTCTAATTTGATTTAGAGCATCACCAAGTACCTTCAACCCTTCTTGTACAATCAAATTTAAAAAATGACCAGAACAACACACATGAAAGAACCCTCTACTACAAATCAATGAATTATTTAAAACCAATTGATGTTTTAAAGTTTTCACCAATACATCATTGCTAGAAATATTATCCAAGGTGATAGAAAATATTCTCTTTTCAATTTCCCAATCATGCAAACATTCATTTATCTTCTTAGACAACTCAAATCCAGTGTGAGGTGGAGGGAAATGGCAAAAGTTAAGAATTTTGGTCCTCAACTTCCAATTTAAATCAACTTGATATGTTGTTAAACTTATATAACCCTTACTAGTGCAAGATGTCCATAAATAAGAGGTTAAACAAATCCTACTCGTAATGTTATGCAACTCATCTTTCAACTTCATCTTTTCTCTCCTAAATATTCTCAATATGTCCTTCTTTCCTAGAAACTAGTGTTGCTTTAGGATTTAAATAAGTTATCCAAGTCCTTAGTTCGGGACACTCAACAAATTTAAATGGTAAACCTTGTCGAATAATTAAATTAGCACACAATTCACGGGATACCATTTGGTCTATTTTTTTGGCTTTCAATTTTCCATGAATGTCCATCATCATTTGACCCACATTATCAAATTTACTTTTGGTAAACTTTAAATGGGAAGTCCCATATTTTGCACCACCAACTATATTTTCGTGGTTCCACCCATTAGACTTTGTCCTCTCTTTTCCATCCTCACAAACCTCAATCTTAGTAAAGAATTTCCAAACATCAAAGGATGATAATTTCTTCTTTCTCTTATCAATTTCACAAGTTTGGTTATCCCCAGTCACATTGTCGGTTGTAGTATTTGGTTTGTCATGGACATCCCCATCAATAGGTTTAAGTGAAGCATCCATTATTTTATGATGTTCCTATTATACAAAACCAAAAATGAAAAATTGAAGACAATAGATACAATACAATACAACACAACAATAGTAAGCACCATAACAACAATTGAAAATTGAAAAAACTGATACAACATAGCACCAAATAAATAGCAGTAGCAAAAATAGGGACCAAATAGATAGCAGTAGTAGAGCACCAAACAGATAGTAATAACAGAGCACCAATTAGTAGATACAACAATCCAAAATTGAACACAACAAATACTCAACAATAGAAACAGGGAACAATGACCAATGGTAGTAGCAAAACACAACAATTATGGTAGAGAAGGGGAAATCGAAAATTGAAGCAACCAAATACTCAAATAAGTACACATCATTGATGGCAGAAAGGGGGAAAATAAAAAATTGGGAATGAACTTGTGTTGTCATCAATGTCACAAGCGATGGGGATCACGACGTCGCCACTTGATGCGTTCAGTTAAGGGAGATGTGAAGTGGAGAGAATGGGCGAAGTGGGAGGGATGTGAGAGAAGGGTTGATCATTGTTGGTGTTCCATCACCCTGTCGCCATTGCCAGTCACCTATGTGTGTTGTGCATCTACTTCTCCTTTGGTGGAATGAGAAAATCAAGTTAAGGAAAGGAAACTGCCAAACCACATGGGATGCAAGAGAACTAATCTCACTTACGGGTCAGTTAACCCATTTTTTTGCACTCACGAGTTACAAGCCAACATGCGACCAACTCGTCCTAAAATCCAATGGGCTGACAAGCTAGGCTGGCTGGTTTGGAACAGGCCACGGGTTGAAGATCCTGATCCGACCTGTCTCTTTCTTGACGGGTTGGCCTGTTTGGCTCAGCCCATATTGTTAGCCCTATAGAAAGCTAGCACCAGGTGCACAACACTCTCGCCAAGCGCCACTCATTTCCTACAAGCACCCCTCACTATGTGCCACCTGCAAGGCACCAAGTGCCAGACAATCAAATCCATATTTCTTCACCTTTTGATGCTCGTGCTTATCGATGTATAGCTCGTGCCAAACACCATTTTTGTTGATATGGCAAGTTGACCTTATATCTGTTTGTTTTCTTAAAGGAAATGGATCTTAAAACATTTAGAGCTCGAAAAATACATTTTGGAGTTTAGAGGTCTACTAGGGTTTATGGGAGCAATCTCTTCTTCCTCCTTGTATCTTCATCTTCTTCCATCATCCATTTTTGTAAGCTTGGACTTTCCATGACAATGGAAAGCTAGCTTATTTTGTTGGGGGTAGATATATATATGCCTCTTCCATTAAATGCTAGTATTCTTGTTTCTTTGCTTAATGCTTGCTTGATTTGATCACCCATAGCTTGATACAAGGTTTATTAGGTGTTGGAAAATATCTTTGCAACCTAGAAAGGAAATAAGATACCTAATGGAGCTTGTGTCTTGGAATGGAGCTTGCCTCATTAGTTGTCTTAAACCCTAGTTTATAAAGCATGTTTGTTTCTTAAGGGTTCAAGGGATTGACTCTTAATAAGAAAACTTAGGCTCATTTTACTAAATGATAAGGGTTTGAGTAGACTTGTGGGTTGACATTAGTATATTAATAGAGAGGGTGTAAATTTTTTTATATGCATGAGAGTGAAGTTGGTGAAATCTAACCCTAACAATACCATTCCATATCATTTCTTGTCTTTTCCATCATCTAAGCGTTTTAACTACCAAAGTTCATCTTTACTTGTTTATGCACAAATATAATTTATTGCACATAATCTCAAATTATGAAATATTCTTCAGTCTAGATTAGTTATTAATTACACGATTATTTGGTATTGCACGAGTCTCTTGGAAAACGATATTCCGATCTTACCTGGTATTACTTGCACGACTTGGTACGCTTGCCAAGGTGTTAACACTTGTTCTCTTGATTGTGTTATTTCTTTTACCAAGGAAGACCAGTGTTGAGACAGATAATTGACACCAAATGTGAGTCATGTGGCCTTTATCATCTCAGTCCTTTTACACATGTTGGCACAATTATGAAGTCTTTATCTCTTCTTCATGCTCACTTAGGTCATCCCAATCTTGCCAAATTGTAGCATCTTGTTTTTAGTTTATCCAATTTATCTAATTTGTTGTGTGAGACATGTCAATTAGGGAAACACAATCGGAGTTCCTTTGCTCATAGTGTCTCACAATGTTCTTTGTCACCTTTTTCATTAGTTCACCTTGACATTTAGGGACCTAGTTGTGTTAAATCTAATTTAGGTTTTCATTATTTTGTTGCTTTTGTTGATGATTACTCCATATTCACTTGGTTGTTTTTAATGAAAAATCGTTGTTTTCTATATTTCAATCCTTTTATAATGAAATTAAAACTCAATTTCAGATTTATATTTAAACTTAGCATAGTAATAATGGTCGTGAATATCTTTCCTATTCTTTTAAACATTTTATGACTTCTTATGTGCTTATACACCTTAACAAAATGGGATAGCTGAGCGCAAGAATAAACATCTTGTTGAAACAACTCTCACACTTTTAATTTATGGTGAGGTTCCTCAATATTTTTGGGGTGATGTTATTATTACTACATGTTATCTTATTAATTGCATGTCATCTTCAGTTTTAAATAACAAAAGTCCGCATTCGATTTTATTTTCTCATGCACCTCTACACGCCTTACCTCTTAAAAAGGTTTTTGGTCTACATATTTTGTTCATAATGTTAGTCATGGTCTTGATAAGTTATCTCTTAGATTATACAAATGTGTATGTTTAAGATTTACTCGATCACAAGAAGGATATAAGTGTTTCTCTCTTTCTCTTAACCGTTATTTTATTTCCACAAATGTCACCTTCAATGAGTCTTCTTTTTACTTTAAAGTTCCTTCCTTTCCAATGTGTCTTCTTCTACTATAGTAAATATTCTTGTTGTTTGTGCTCTTCTTGTTGTGCCTAGTCCACTGTCAAATTCTCGTCCTCCACCACCACTTTAGGTTCATAGTCTAAGACATCATTCCTAACAACCACCAAGTTACTTAATTCAAGTGCCAACTCTTTTGTCTCCTTCAGCTCCGACAATTAAGTCCACCTTCCAATTATCCTCCGTAAAGGTGTATGTTCTACCTGTATTCCCTCTTCACATTATATTTCTGAATTACCATAAATTATCTTTACTTTTTTATACATGCCTTTCTTTTTTTTGTTGTGTCTATTCCCAAATCTGTTAGTGATGCCTTAGCCCATCTTGGTTGGGCATCAGACCATGCTAGATAAACTGAGTACTCCTCAGCATAATGGAACTTGGGAGTTAGTCCCATTATAGTTTGAGAAACTTATCGTTAGTTGTAGGTGGATTTTTGCTATCTATCAAAGTTGGTCTTAATAGTACTATTGATCGTCTCAAAGCTCGTCTTATGGCCAAATGTTACACACAAGTTTTTTTATTGGATTATGGTGATACCTTTTCTCTAGTGGCAAAGATGGTTTTTGATCTTTTATTTATAGCCATGGATTCTCTTCAACAACGGTCTTTTTATCAATTGGATGTCAAAAATGCTTTCCTTAATGGAGCTTTGCAGGAAGAGATTTGTATGGAGCAACCTCCAAGATTTATTGCTCAAGGGGAGTCATCTGGATTGGTATGTCATCTTCGCAAATCTTTATATGACCTAAAACAGTCTCCTATGGCTTGGTTTGATAAATTTAGCAACATTATTCAATAATTTAGTATGACTCAGAGTGAGGCAAATCATTTAGTCTTTTTTTCACCAGTCAAGTGTTAGATGTGTCTATTTGATAGTATATGTTGGTGACATTGTTCTTACATGCAGTGACCACCACAACATCTCCCAGATAAAACAACACCTTGTCACCATTTTTAAACCAAAGATCTTGCTAAACTTAGATATTTCTTGGGTATTGAGGTAGCACAATCCGACGATGATATTGTTATATCACAAAGGAAGTATGCATTGGACTTTTTGGGAGAAATTGGGTTGATGAATTCAAAGTATGTTGACACACTCATGGATCCTAATACCAAACTCCTACCTAATCAAGGAAAGCCTATTTCAAATGACTGGGAAATATAAAAGATTAATTAGGAAATTGAATTATCTCCCGTCTTGACATTTCATTTACAGTAAGTGTGGTGAGCCAATTTCTCAATTCTTTATCTAAAGATTAGTCATCCATATATTAAAGTACATTAAAGGATTTCTTGGAAAAGGTTTGTTATATGGTTCCAATAACCATACAAGAGTTGTTTGCTATTCAGATGTTGATTGGGCATAATCTTTTTTTGAGAAGATCTACTTTCGGATATGGTGTTGTGGCAAGATCTAGTACAAAAGCATAATATAAAGTTATGACCTCAGTCACTTATGAACTTGTTTGGCTTAAACAATTGCTTAAAGAGTCACAATTTGGAAATTTCACTCAAATGATCAAATGACACTTATATGTGACAATCCGACTACTCTTCAAATTAGTTTTAACATATCTTTCATTAGAAGACCAAACACATTAAGATTTTTGTCATTTCATTTGAGAGAAGATTGTATCTAGAGACATAATGACTGAGTTTGTTAACTCAAGTGATCAGTTAGCAAATACTTCTCTGATAATTGATTATATTTGTAACAAGCTTGGTACATACGATTTATGTGCACCAACTTGAGGGAAAGTATTAGATATCTTAAATATCTTATCTTTTATCTTCTGATTATTGCCATTATTTCTTTCCTATCATTATTTGTGTTTTGTGCTTAGTCCATATTTTTTTTATTATAATTACAATACCTATGTGTATTTTCTACACAAAGGAGATTATTTATACTTGTTTTTTCACTATATTCAATAAAAGCTTTTTCAAGTGACAAATTCTCGTTGTATTTATCCTTTGAGAATAATAAGAAAAGGTGAAGTGTTTTCTTACATTTCCTTCGTCAATTCAATTTCTATTTTCTTTTACAACTTGTTCCTGTTATTTCATGGATTTCATTTTTTCCAACATCATGAGTTGATCAAGATCCCCATTCTCAGGATTACATCACCAATCCAAAAGCAACAAAGTGAACTGACAAGATTCTAAGAAATAAGTAGGCACTTGCACCTCCATGCTTATTGCTACATAAACTAAGTGCAACAAATTTTTCAGAGGAAATTGACAACAATGATTAATGTTGGTCATGTTTATTCACAAGTTGCATCAAAGACACTAAAAGACACTTGTTAAAAATCAAACACTCATTAAGTGCTCGAATTTCATAGAAGAAACACAAGGTTTTCGGCGGAGAAAACATTCAACCCAATAAAGATTTGACTAGCTTGAAAAATTTTCATTAGACTAAGCGAAGGTGGCGTGATCGTAGGAAGTTCTAGAAACTTCACTTACTTTGTTCTCACGTCTTTGTTACATGCAAACACACCTTTCACAATTCTAACATATAAATCTATGTTATGTACAGGTTGGATGAAGTAAATAAAGTATATAATAATTTATTTGGAGAGCTTAGACATGAAAATATTGACCATGACAGTACCACTAGTTTGTCTCAATCCTATGAAGAAGTTCCAAAGTCATCCAAAATCCTAAGAATTAGGGTTGAAATAAACATCAATGAACAAGGCTGCCGAAAACAATATTCCTATCATAAAACGCCCATACACATAACAAATTTGAATTCAAACAATGTGCATAAGTAAATGATTTTGTGTGTTACTACCTGCACCCTATCAATTTTTTCCTGCACCTCATCAAAGCTTTCGGATTTTTCTTTTTCTTTCAGAATAGGAGTGGGTGAGTATCTTTTGAAAAAGTGAGTGAGTATATTTTGGAAAAAAAAAATCCAGAAGGAAGAGATCTGATGGGACGCAGAAAGTAACAGCCAATGATTTATTGCTTGGTTTCAGATAATATTTAAGCCCAAAATCCAAACAACTTAAATAAAGGAGACAAAAGTTTTAAGCACTGCATTGTGAGAAATGAAAATCAGAAGTATATTTAAGGCCACTCCCACAATTTCTTTGTACATCCCTCAAATATTTAAAATGATCTTCTAAAGTTTCCATGATAAAATTTCTGAAATAAAAGTTCCAAAACTTACAAAAAAAATTCCAAAATAATTTTTCCGAAATGAGATTTTCGAAAAAGGTTTCCGGAACTCATATGTTTTGGTATGAAATTTTGAAACACTCCTACATGAAATATGTTTCAGAAAGCTTTTTTGGGTATGAGTATTTTTTTTTCACATTTTCTCTCTTCTTCCTCTACACCTGCAGTGATGATGGTGGTTGTGACAGTGACGGTAATGAGAACAGTGGTGGTGTGGTGCAAAAGGGTGTTTGAGTCTTTTTCTTTTCTTGTGGAAATGCAGTTAGTATTTGTGGGGTTTAGAAAGCAATAGCCTATACTTAAATGAGGTTACTTCCCCTTTAAGATGTCTAGCACATCATTAACACTGCCCTCTAGATGAGTAATAGCCACTATCTATAATAAAATCATTGTTAGCAATTACAAGATTGGAAAACTAAGAAACAAGAAAAACATTGCACACAATATACCGAAACTAAATGACAAATTTTGCACTGGTGTTGAAACATTGGTATACAACTTTGCATAGTGTAGTATAAGATTATTATGTTAAGAAAAAGAAAAAAAGACTACAGTATATAAAGAACCATACTTGTATAAGTTACTTCCTTGGATGACCATTAAATGACAGTATGAATGCCAACTTTACAATGTAAAACTCATTTAGAAGTTTTATGGCCCTGTGTTTTGGTTTGGCTTGCTACTGCAGACATTATGCGCAAACGACTGGCAATTTCTGTGAAGGATGGTCTGACTGCAGGATTGGGAGCCCAGCATTGTTCCATCAGTGTTCTCCATTCAGGATCACAGTTGCTAGGGATGGTTGGCCTTAATGTGTTATTTACAATTCCACCTGTAGGGGGAGACACAAATTAGTGATCGGTTCTACACAGAGATCCTTTTTGCATAAATTTTTCCGTGGACTCATGTATTGAAATAGACTAGAGATATGATCGAATTATAGTATATAAATAAGTGCGATTTTCATTTTACAAATTGATTCTGGTTCAAATAGGTTTAAAATTTACCTTTTAAGTACTAGAAAAGATTTTAGTGATTGGTTCTACACAGATCCTTTTGAAGAACTAGACTAGAGTGTAGATCAAATTATAGTATGTAAATGAGTATGAGTTTTGCCTTCCAGATTGATTTTGTGAGATTGAAATGGATTTAAAATCTACATTTTAAAAACTAGAATAGATTTTAGTGAATGAACCACAAGTTTATGGACCCTCCAAAAGTGATTCTACTTTACCAGTCAAATAGAAACCAATTCTTTGAACATCAGTTTATTTTTCCAAGATTAATTCAACCAAAATGGGACCAAACACAGATAGTCTAGAAAGTTAGCTAAAAACAAACTTGTTATGTATGTTTGACGTGATTCCAATGGAATTTTGTGATCCTTGTTATGATCCTACTATTTAGGGTATTTTACAACCTTACCCGTCTTTTACCCGATCCTATGCATAGTCTCAATTTTAACAAAATCTCAATTTTAACAATGTTGCTATATTCTACTACTGTCTAATGTTTGTTCCTTGAATACAAAGTGTCAATTTCAAGACGACACAAAAAGACTAGTAAGGATAAAAGATGAGAATAAGATATTACCTATAATTGCACCATAATGCATGTTGGCATATGGCTCCTCACCGGTAAGAATTTCCCATAATACAATGCCAAAGGAGAACACATCAACCTACAGAGAGATAAGGGTAAGAAACTAAAATGAATTTCAACAATTTCCTTCCCAGATACTATTGAGATGTAAACTACAAATAGGAGAATTTGAATGCTCAAAATTTAAAATGGTCAAATAAAAATAATTCAACAGGAACTTCCTGAAAACCAGAGTATTGTGAACTGGTAGTGTTTTATTGACATGTGAGATGAAAGAAATTTCTACATCTAGAAAGAGAAATGAATACTAGACCACATTTCCTTAGTTAAATTAAATTTCAATTGAGTCATGTGATTGAAGAAAAACATTTTAATACAGATAAGTTGAAATATTACCTTTTCTGAGACCTTATTGCTGCTGCCATTCAGAAGCTCTGGTGCCATCCAAGGTAGTGTCCCACGCACACCACCAGTAACCAAAGTATTTCGCTTAATTTTTGATAAGCCAAAATCACCAACCTAGGTAAGAAAATTTCTCAGTCAACACAAAAAGTGATCTTCCGTGCTAATAGAAAAATACTACCAGACCCAGTCTACATACCTTGCATATTGGACGTAAAGGATCTTTCAAGTTTACAAGCAAATTGTCACATTTTAAGTCAAAATGCACAATGTTTTTTGAGTGCAAATATTCCATTCCAAAAGCAGCATCCATTGCAATTATCAGCCTCTTGCGACGATCAAGATACCTAAATATAAAATCATTGTAAGAATCTTGAACCAAAATCATTTAAAAACAAAAGGACTGGACATATAATTTAACACTCAAATGCTCTTGCTGAATCGATAAACTTTGGTAGATCTGATTGGCGATCATACAATTATACCAAATCATGAATTTTTCCCAATAAATATTCATGCATTCTATCCAAGAAATAAGTTGCAATAGGACAGCTCTCTTTTCAACAAATTTGAGGAAATAGTAAGCCATAGTCTTATCCAATATAACAGAGATGCAAAATCTATTTTCAAAAGCATTACCTATCCTTGCGAAGTAATACATGCCTAAGAGAACCATCCACCATATATTCTGCCACAGTGGCCATTGTACCACCTGGTCCATGCTGTACCACACCATAAAATGCAACCACATTTGGATGATGAAGCTTGGAAAGAATGTCAGCTTCCCGCCAAAACTCCACAGTCTGAGAAAAGAACCAAATATCATCTCACCCCAAAATGTATCATGGTTAAAGAAATTCAATGACAGAAAGAATAATTTTTCTTATTTTATTTTAATGAGAACAAAAAAATAGTGCATCCTATACAACATCCATTAAATAAAAAGTTACCAATCTCTCTTGTTCAGATGACCGACCAGTGAAGCAGCTCTTCTTTATTCTTTTAATAGCAACATCTGTTCCTCTCCATTTTCCATGGTACACGGTCCCAAAGGTACCAGAACCTAGTTCTCGCAGCTCCTCAAGATCTTCATTCTTAATGACCTACCAATTTGCATAGAAAACAAAGAAATAGATGAAGTCATGAACTAAATATTTTCAGGTTTCAGGTCAAGCACTACGGCACGATATAATGTACACATTCAAAATTTGTGAATACACACACACATATACAGATAAATGGCCAAATAAACAAACTTTACAAGGTCAAAAGAGAGAAAAGTTCTAAAACAGCACATCTTGAACAAGAGGTTTATTAACTTGTCTATAAAGACAATGAGAATGTACATGTTAGAGAAGCTAAATATTTTACAAAAATATGTGCCAAAGAATGTCAGACTACATTTAGCCCACAAGAGGAAGAAGTATAGTGTAATGGCGACGAGAATGATGAAGCAGAAGCATGGTGCTATAACATTTAACCTGTGCATTTTTTATTTATATACATGTTTAATTAGATATATTCCTTCATTAGGATTAATTGGTCAATGTTTCCTTGTTTGTGGTAATTAAGTCCGATTTGATGTCCATAAGTTGGGCATAGCATTTATGATCAAAGTTGTATAAAAACTGATCCTTGTGCTCTTCAAATTATCAGAAAATGATACTCACTTTTCCCCATGTTCCAAGTCGGTATTAGATTGCTCAACCTTGGGGCTCTGCCTCCAGGGTAAAACCCTAGCCATCCTGCTTGAAAGCTTCCTTGATTGCAATCACCCCTAGCTTACCTTAGTTGAGGACATCTTTGGAGGCTGTCTTAATTGCAGCCTCATGGTCGGTGGATTAGTCCCACAACTAGAAATATGGCCTAAACAATGCTTATAAAGTTTGGGCAGTCCTCACTTAAGAGGCTGGTTTTGTAAAAGTAAGTTAGGCCCTAAAATCAATTTCTAAGACATCTTCATCGCATCAAGCTTAGGCAGCCTTCATTATCCTTTCCTTCAATTGTTAAAATGAAAATTGGGAATAATATTTATCAGCCAACACATAATCACTTCCATTGTCAGTAAGTACCTACTTGCACAACCTTGCGCTCTATAACCTCCTTAACTGTTAGAATAGGCTTAAAATAGGCTTTACTTAAATGCTGTTTTGTGCTGTACCTATCTCTACCTAGGATCCTAGAAATGCCTTTACTTGTTTTTTACTCTTTCCTCTCCTCATTGTATATATAAGAACAATCTACAGTTAATATATAAATATGAGAACCTAAGAGAGGAAACATTAAGCTCCCAAAAGAATATTGTTTCTTTTTTATTTATGTCGAGTGAGTATCAGAGCAGGTCAATCTTGCTCTGCCTTAGTCTTGTCCAGTAAAGTCTCACTATTTCTCCCGTAATAAAGATTTGTTTCAGTGTTTTAATCCTTCTTTGTTTTCTCCAACTCACACACCTCAAACTTTGTCTCCTCTCATATACCTGCTGCTACACCCCCACAGCAGTCTGTCTCTCTTTTGAAACTGGTGACCATAATGTTCAAGGCAGCCCTTCACTTGTATCACCCACTGTGTTAAAGACAGACTCTAGCTCCTCATCCGCTCTGAGTCTTCTGCATCCACTGATTTTCTTTCCCAGAACTGTTAATAATCATCTCATGTAAACCAGTTATAAGTCTGGATTTTATAATTCGAGGCTACAGGGTTTCATAATACAAAGCTCAATTAGTGGCTAAAGGGTTTCATCAAGTCCGTGGCTCTGACTTTTCAAGAGACATTTTCTCCTGTTGTTAAACCTGCTACTATCAGACTCATCACCACTCTTGGTCTCACTAGTAATTGGAAATTATTTCAGTTGTGTGTGAATAATGCTTTTCTTATCGGCTTATTGGATGAAATAGTTTATATGGTGCAGACCCTTGAAGTTGAAAAGAAATCTCTCGTTTGTAAACTCAACAACACCCTTTTTGGCCTAAAAACAAGCACCCAAGCAGTGGTTAGATGGACTAAAACTTACCTTTATTCAGTTTGAGTTTCAAGCTAATAAATAAGATCGGTCTTTGTTACTATACAAGACTCAAGCTCACACTATTTTAATCCTCATCTATGTGGATGATATTATCACCACTTGCAGCTTATGACGCACTGATACTTCAATTTGTATGACGTATCCGATACTCTAGAATACTTTATCAATACTTACCAATGAAGTATCTAAGTTATAGTGCTAATACTTTTATGATAATAATAATTAATAATATTTTGTTTTTGAGAATATTTAATACATATTTTAATTTGGATTCACTCAATAGCAATCACATATTTGTTGTGTTTTTAAGATTTTTTGGTAAATTTTTCAATATACATATATCACGTATTGTATCCTATTATTTTTAAATTAAACATATTGTTGTATCAGATACATGTTATATATATGTTGTATCCGATATGATACACGTATTTTATCTGTGTATCATAGCTGGCAGCTCACCCCAACTAATTCGGCAAATTACTGAACGTCTTAACTCCACATTTTCTCTGAAACAACTGTGCCATTTGGACTATCTTTTGGGTATTGAGATCTCCCACACACAAATATATGGCTGATGCTCATTCTATTTCATCTCCTGCGACCTCTACGGACAAACTGTCTAAAAGTGGCGGTGAGTTATTTCAGCATCTAACTCTTTACAGATTTGTAGTTGGAGACTTACAGTATGCAACTAACACAAGACCTGAAATTAGTTTTGCATTTAATAGTCTGCCAATTCGTGTCAAATCCCTTAGATTCTCACTGGGTGGCTGTCAAGAGAATTCCAAGGGAGATTCGCAAGAGGTATGCTAAAAGAAGTTGAAGAACATAAAGAAGCTCTCAATTTTTTTAAACTCTTAGATCATAGCATATTCCTTAACTCTCCCAGAATATTCTACAACCCAAGAGTCACCCAAATCATGTGGGACAAAATTTATAAGTTCGGAAAGTCACATAAAGAGTTATTAACCACCACATGTCAATTTCTAACAACTTCACATGGCTTTCTACTATAATTCATGCACTACATGTGCTTCTTGGAGATGTGATGATGAGCTTTTTCTTAATATTAGGAGTTAGCTACCATGTGCTTCTTGGAGATGTGATGATGAGCTTTTTCTTAATATTAGGAGTTAGCTACCATGTGCCTCTCTCTAATTTTAAGAAACCACCCATGTGCTAGGATTAATTAGGAGTTAACTAAGTATTAAACATAGGATTAGTTGAGTTAACTTTAGCTTAAGCTATCTTATGTTTGCATTTGGGCTTCTTCATGTTTCTAAACACTTGAGAGGTGTTTTCTCCTCTTCAAAAACATGGCAAGCTTCTTACAGAAGAGAGTCAACTCCTCTTGTAGAATCACTTTTGAGGATTGAACGAAATCTTCCTTGTGAGTTCACTTTGAAAGTCTTAAGAGTTCTGTACTCTTGTCTTCATTCTTATCTTGAGAAGCTTTCTTCAGTATCGAATCTTCCTGCACTTATCCTTTGGGATTCATCACAAAGGTGGCATATTCTTTCTTATTTCTAAGTCTGATCCATTTTCTAATTTCTTTTGCAAAATGTTTCTGTTTTACATGTTCTTCATTGGGTTTTGGTGAGATACAAATTTGAATCACCATGAGACATGCTTCCACAAGCTTCTTCTCCGACACTTCTTGAGTTGACCAAGATCTTATCATCCTCCTAAGCTCCACGTAACTCCATAACCACTGCCACTGCCAGCATTATTTCTTTCTTTCTTCATCTACCCCTTCAATCTAAAATCTCTTGTGATTCAATACCCATAGGCATCGTTACGAGATAACAGAGACTTACAATTCTTGCTACTATTGATCCCATTCTTGCTTCTATTTTGGCATGCACCACGAATTGCTCCCAAAATATGGGAGCTCTAATACCCGTTGATGGATGATAGATACCCATTAGTTAGACAATTAGGTTATGACAGCCGGGGTCTACAGAGTATTAGATATTCTTTAAAACCTTGGAGAGACTCGGAAGATAAATATTGCAAGTTCTAATTGCTGTTATGACAGACTCTACATCTGCACTAAGCTTTAAATGAAAAAGATAAATGTAAATTAGAATAACATGAGTGCGATGTCCAAGTCTAGATTATATGGATCCAGATCCAATCAACTATTATTACCAATACGCTTCCGAAATCTGAAGAATCCAACTCAAATTATGTAGCAACTGTAATAAAGAAGTAACTAAGAACCAAGCCTCCAATACATCATACCCATATATATATATATATATATATATATATATATATATATATATATATATATAGCGGCGGTGTCAAAAAGACAACAGTATATGTGATCAACAGAGATACAACCTTATGGGTACACACATTATATTGTTGCAACCATATATAGAAAATTGTCATATTTGAGATTTGTATCATATACAGTACTCAACCATATCTAATAGAGTATACTTACTCAAGTATGCTCTAATAGTTATAGTTATTCCTGCATGTTGATACATACACAAATAATCCATTTACACAAGGCAGATAATCATTAACTCTTTGCAGCAGGTGAAAGGCTTCTTGGGAAGACAACAGAGCCTCCAGTTTGCCCAAAAATATCAGAACATGTTCCATGTATGAAATAAAGTATATAAGAAATGTAGCATATATAAGAACATGATTTTACCTGCACAGTACTAATGTCAATATCTCCCAAAGAAGGATCAAGGGTTGGAGGTAGGTTGCTATTTTTCACATCAAATTTGCCATCCTAAATTGAAGCAAAGATCTTTTATTATTGGAAATGCAGATAAATACAACCTTACGCAAAAAGAAATAAAATATAAAATTGAAATAGTACCTCAAACTCTGACCCTTGCATTCTTAGATTTTCCATCATAGCATCAAACTGCATACTCTCATTGTCCTTAAGTTGGGATTGATTATAATTAGACTTCAGAATGGTAGTTTCAGTTTCAATCCTTAAATGCAAGTCCTCAGGATTTTCTTCATTAAATTTGAGATGGGAATCTTCATGATGTAGGGGATCTCCATCAGTTGTTAGTGGCATAACATGATGTGTTCTACTATCTTCTGTTTTTCCTATCCCAGGTGGAAAACCAAGATGATCTTGATCAATAAGAGAGACATTATCAAGCCCTTGTGCTAATTTATGAAAATATGACCATCTTTTGGGTTCATGATTTTCCATATTTATGCTTAAGCCTACTCCATCTCCAGACAATGGATGCAGACTGGAGGGATCTTCTCCATGTATTGCTTTAGAAAACATGTCTGAAAGCAATTCCCGGGGAAATCGATCATCAATGTCAATAAGAATGTCCCCTTGAGATTGTTTGGAAACAACATTTTGGGGGAAATCTTGATTAACATCTTTAGTTACGCTCCCAGTTACAGATACAGGTAGTTCTTGCACCACAGAACCATCATTAGATTCCTTCCCTGAGGCTTCACCCCAATCAATCTCTGGAAGATTGGAAGCTAGATCATCAAGACGCTTAGCAGAGGAAACATGATGCAAAGTAGGAAGATCTGATTTACCATCTTTGGTTTTGGTCTTGGTTTCAGTTTCATCAAACAAGGGCTTGGTTTGGCTATCTTTACGATAATTTTCAGTTTCAACATCTTTAGTTCCTTCATTACTTGACAACACTGGCTTCAATTCAGGGTCTGTGAGCTCAGATAGTTTTGACTTAATAAGATTGTTTGTATCAGGCAACGGTTTGCTCATTTGATTTTTGGAAAACCCATTGTCAGTGGTATGGCCATCTGCATGCAAGGGCTTTTCTGTATTAACCAATTCGTCAGTTGGATGCAAGTTGCCCCCAGATTCTATTACTGGGTCCTCTGGATTGACATCAGAAAGTAAATCTGACACATGAATTTGAGAACTGTGTGTGTCATCTGACTTTGAGGAACGATTTAGCAACTCTACTTGCTCCCTCGGAGTTCTTTCTGAATAGTAAACTCTTTCAGGAAGTGGAGGAGGATGAAGACAACTCAAATCAATTGCATTTGGATGGGAATCAACATAAGTCGGAACAAATGCACTGCTAGAAGTAGAAGACAACTCTTCATAATCCTTGTGCTGAACCTTTTTTGTTGAAGGTAATGAAGGTGGATGTCCCTCAGGCATGGTAACTGCAACCGATGCTTCAGGAAAATTACTTTTTAAGCCACTGTCAAAGGTTTGTAAGGGAGCTGGAGACGTGGTTTCTGAGGTTAAAACTTTTTCAGAGTCACTCCCTTGCTTAACTGAATTATCACTTATCTTTTTCACCTGCATTGCAGATAACTGAGAATTTTGAATTTGTAATCCACTAGATAGATGGTCTTCATTCTGAACCCCTTGTTGATTGTTAAGCAGATGAGGAGCCATGGGAATAAAAGTCTCTCCAACAGGGTTATGAGTGGAATTAAGGCCATGGTGAACAAAATATTGACGACTATATTCCCCAAATTGAGGCATTTGGTCACCATAAGAAAGTTGATCAAGTTCATAAGAATTTGAGGCATTTGGTAGAATTGCTTGTGAAGAATGAATAGTCAATGAAGGATCAGATTTGTTAGTCAAGGGAGCACTGGCACCTACAGATTCTACAGCAGCTCTATTATTAGTCTCTCGATGTGAAGTTTGCCTTTCCAATTCATGCAGATCATCAGCTGAGAAACTGACACCAAGTGGGGTTGAGCTGTTTATTGATCCAAAGTCCATGCCATTAACAGCAACAACATATTGGACCTCAGAGTCATCACTAATACTGCTGAGAGAAAAATGAGCATCTTCCAAATCACTCATTGAGAACAAAAACAGCCTAAGCTTTTTTGAGCGCTCTCTATCTTCTAGAAGATTACATTCCTCCATCATATTCTGCAAATCCTCATCAGACGACACTGATACCAAAGCATCAAGATCTTCCCCAGGAAGTTGATATTTTAGTACATGAACCAGATTATAGATTAACAATGCTTTCTGCATAAGCTCCTGCCAAGATATGTCCTTTCTTAGACGAAGAATACGAGTTTGACCTCCAACATACCTTAACTTCCCATCACTTGGTCGTGGTAATATTCTGCCACCAAAGCTACAAAGACACTTCATCATTGACGAGCTGTCAGAACCAACAGAAGACCCATACCCACGTACAAATCGACTATTCTCTTGATTCAATGAAACTCTTGGTATTGACCGAATTGACCCATAATTGCTTCTGTCTCCATGTAATGATGTACTCGGTCTGTTAAACTCTGTCGGACCTTTCTCAGTTTTTGATAGCACAGAAATGTCTGATCCACTTTCAGAAGCTGCATGGTTGATGCCTAAGACACCTTTCAGTTCCATGCAACCAGTCGCATAATTGGAACTGGAATCACTAACATTTGAAAACATGGGCTTCCTGAGATTAACCCTATCTCGCATGAATTCAAGAGCAAATTCCTCACCCGTCTGTATTGAATAATTAAGTACCGGTTTAACATCTGATGTGCTATAGTCAGATGGTAGTCTAATACTATGCATGCCATCCATATGGTCCTGAATTACTGATTGAGATCCCGGCTGGAACTCCTCATTTCTAGGTTCCATGCTATTGCATTGAAGATGTTTGTAGAATCTAGACTGTTCCATCATGACATTGTTTTTAACTTCTTAAGAGAACACTTCATTAAGAAACGAAATAAAAAACAAGTTCTAAACTTCTAGTAATACTTGGACACCAAATAAATATGTTACGAATTGAAACTTCCAAGATAAGAGCAACTCCCATGCACCAGTGAAACACAACTTAATTGTACAGCAGTGGCCCTGTGTGAACACAAATTAAAATGCAACAATACAATCACTACAGATGGAAACAAATGAATTACACCTCTATGGTGGAATAGAATTTGCTTAAAGATAACATTAAAAATTTGCTAAGATTTAACTACTAATTTATAAAGAAGCATAACGAATTACAACTTTTTAGACAGAACAGAATTTGGGCAGCAGAACAACTTTATTTGGTGGAAAATTCCAGCTTCCTTTCCATGGCTATAGGACCATTATGCCTCTCATGTGTGGCCATAAAACGAACATCAAACTCTCTCCCTCTCTGTCTCTCTAACACACACAAACACGCACGCAGGCACAACGAATTTGATAACGAATCCTAATTTGGGAATGACTAGTATGACACTACATCAATGTCACACGCAGTACGCAAGATGACAGGTGAAAAAATGTTGTTTAAGTTCACTAAGTTCTAAATAAATTGCACTCACACATATAGTTCCAGAAACTAGTCAATTTAGTCCATCTCATTTTAATGTAATGAATTTCATTACCATTCAACACACCACACAGACACACGATCAACCTACTTCCCCCAATCTAACCTTTTACCATAAAAAATAAATACGGCAAAAACTGATAACAGAACATGAAAATTTATCTGGGTACCTGATGAAAGGGGAAAAACCCGTCCTTGTGTTTGCTGAAGTTGAAAAGGGGAAAGATTGAAAATAAAAGTACGAAATTTGAACCAGAAACAGAGGTTTCAAGGGAAAATGAAAAGAACCCACTCCAGGTTACTCACGCTTTCTCCAATTACGCTATCTCTTCAGAGTTTGCTCCTGCTTCGACCCTTTTTCCCGGAAAATGACTGCGCTCTCTCTTTCTCTCTCTAGAAAACAGAAAATTCCCTCTCTAAACATTTCTCCATCCACCGCTGTTGTACATAGTTTTGGACATTTTCCGAGTTACAAAAATACCCTTGCATGTTTGTAGTTACTACTGTTATGCCATCAGAACGTGTGACCTGGCAACTTGGAAGGAAATTTGTTTATAATGAAATGGAACAAAAAGACAATGGTTTCTCCCTTTATCCTTTTTAAACAATTAAAAAGAATTACATATTAAATCATTTGACAAAAACAATAAAGTAAAAAAAATAATTAAATATCTAACATTAAATACTTTTAATATAGTTTATGTATTTATTTTATCTAAAAACAAAGAAAAAATATTTGTTTATTATTGTTATTACCCATTAATTCAAACAGTACATTCATAGTAATTTTGTTTTGCTTCTACCTTAAATATCTCGTTTCTAATTTTTCTTTAGATATGTTTAACTCATCAATCCAAACAAATCTCTAATCCTATTAGGTAACATTGGATTAATTGGTCATTAATTCACTTAGTCGGGCCATTGAATAAACTTGGTAGGTATTTAATGAAAGAGATGATGGCAAAATAAAGTAAGGGGTTATATATCTTTTTGTCGTTTCATTTTTAGTGAAAATTGAAATTAGTACCTTTAAAAAAATTTTAACCAATTTAATCTTTAAACTATGTAAGTATGTGAATTTAGTCTTTTTAACCAAATTTTATTAAATTTATTTTACATTTCAAACACATTTTATTATAGTATTTTAGTTTATTTACACTGTTTGATACATGTTCGTTTCAATGTTAGTTAAGAAACACATTTGAAACGTCAAATAAACTTGAAAAATAATTAATTTAAAGCACTAAATTTATGCATTTCTAAAGATAAGAGACTAAATTGGTTCAAGGTTTCCAAGATGGACTAATTCTAATTTTTACTAAAAGTTGAAAGACCAAAAACATATTTAACCATAAAATAAGGTTTGGTTGCATGTTAACTGACACTTCAAATTTATTTGTTTTAAAAAGTAAATAAAATTTTAACAAAATAATTAAAATAAATATGTATTTTTAAAAGTTAAGTCATATTAAAAATAATTTTAGTTTTAGATGTAATAATGTAGGTATATTTGTTAAATACATTATTTAGTATTTTTATTATAATGTTTTCTTTTCTTTTTAAATAAAAATGGTTTATGTCATAAGTCTATAGGTTAAATTTATCTAAATTTAACATTCATTCGCATTCGCATTCACCTTTGGTTCTCATCGTCGTTAGTGTGCTTTGTTGGTGTTGCTCATGCTCTGATTTGGTGGCTTTCGTGCTTTGGTTCCTCGTGTGTTGTCACTCTTGTGGTGGCTCGCTTGTCGTTGGTTGAGATCGTTCTCCTCGTTTAGGGTTTTGGTGAAGCATAGTGCAGGCAAGCTTGGTGGTACATGATTTCATGTGTTCATGGTGGTAGATTTGCTTTAGGCACGGTGGAGCTTGTGTTCTAAATGGTTATGCTAAAAGTGCAGTGGCAACACTTTTCAAGGATGCTCCTGATGCAAATATGTTCGCAATGCAATGATTTCACATTGGTGAAGCTTGTTTTCGCTCCGATTGTTAATGTTTAGAGAATATGACAACAATGACGCCTTCTCTTTTGAAAGCAAACACCGCTTCCAAGCAGAACCTGACAAGTTGTTCTTTTGTGTGTAAGAAAAGAAGAAGAAGAAGAAAAACGCGAACTATGAGGAAGTACATTTCGATTTGGAGAAGGAAGAGTTAGATTGCGAATTGATGTTAGACGAGGAAATTAAGGAAAGGCTTGATAGCATCATATGTAGGAGCAAAGTGGAAGGTGTTGATTATGGCTTTTATATTGATTGTTATTTAATCGGTATAGAAAGTTTTTATACCCCTGATTTAATATTGATTCCAGAACTGGTATAAAATGTCTTTTTTAACCGGTATAGAAAGGCTTTTCTTAACTAGTGGTTATATGTGACTAGGTAGGATTTTGCAATTTACAACTTAATTTGAAAGCTATATTGATGAAGGATTATCTTGTTCCTTTTTAAGATGATTGAATATGGTGTGACTTGAATAAGAAAGCTAAGTGAAATCCCCACTGGACATTAAGATAGCAAGCTATCTAGATGTGAAGGTTCCTTTCTTAAAGCTCAAGAGAAGAAGATGATGGATTGATTCAAAATGAAAAGGAAATGGAAAGCACATAAACCATATAAAACCAAGAACAATTAAAGGAAGAAGAACACATAAAATGGAAAGGAAAGAAATGGTAAAAATGTGAGAAGCACGCCACTACAAGGCTAGGCTAGAAGCCATGGCAACCTTGAAGATGAGTGGATGTGTGCCGCCACTTGCTATGCAAGATAAGG
>Ga0214544_1003308_pt1 | contig 33501 bp, 18 predicted proteins | sample CNSS3metaG_FD_160074 | JGI IMG/M metagenome (GOLD analysis project Ga0214544, IMG submission 160074) | Root nodule microbial communities from cowpea collected in UCLA plant growth center, Los Angeles, California, USA - CNSS3 | ecosystem: Host-associated > Plants > Roots > Nodule | place: USA...
ATATATATATATGGATTGAAGTTTTCTTCGTGAATTAGAGTTAGTGTTAATGTTGTGCTAATATCACGTGTCAGTATCAGCACTATATGACATATGTCCGTGTCAGCGTCATATGTTGGTGTTAGTATCATGTATTAGTGTTTTGTATTTAATTGATTTCTTATATTTATTTTTTTGACTCAATTGAGTTCCAAATTTGTTTAAAATTGAAAAATGTTGTTTCTACATGAAGTATAAGACTTGTACAATTTGTTCAAGTCAACCGGGTACTAAGTTACTAAATTATTACTTAAAAATTAGTTTAATTCAATTTACAAACCAATGAAAATAATTAAAATACAAAATTTGTTTTATTTTATGAAAAAATATAAAAAAATAATTTATTTTATGAAATTGATTGAAGTAGTCAAACTAAGTTAAAATACATAAAAAAAATATATTAATAATTTAGTTTAAATTTCATGTGAATATTAAGTTTTTTTAGAGGAATTAAATCTATAACTAAGCTAGCTAATAAAAGAAAATACACTTTTGATATTTTTCAAATATTATGATTTATAAATTAAAATAAGAACTTTACGTTCTTTTTTAGTTGGTTCGAATAGTCAACTTGGTTATAAGATTAGATAATAGGAAAGAAAATATTTGAATCAAAATTAAAAAAAATTATAAATTTAAAATATATTTTTTTTAAATTTAAATAAAAAGATGAAATTAATTTTAATATTAATGTAAAGTAATTTAATGTATAAAATATTTTTTTTAAACATAAGTATGTAAAATATAATTAAATTTATTACTAATTTGGTCACATGTATATTAAACAAAATTAAGACTCAAATAAATACAAGATACTCACATTCTTACATAATACGTGACACATAACAATATTAAACAAAATTAAGACTCAAATAAATACAAGATACTCACATTCTTACATAATACGTGACACAGACAATATCACATGATACATACTGATCTTGAAACATGAAAAGAAAAACCAAAAAGATATTGAAACGTGAAAAGAAAAACCAAAAAGATCAAAAAATTAAAAATATCATTAACTAACTTATGATATTTATAGAATAATCGGTTACAGAAATATAACAAACATGACTAAATTAAATTGATATAACAAAAAATAAGATTTAGTTGAGAAAAAAAATATTGAGATCAAAATAAATTAAAACAACAAAATTAATACAGGAATAAAATGAAATGCAGTGTTTTTGATTAGCAGTGTTCCCGTCTTCATCATCTGACTCGTTAATCTAATGTTCTCATCACAACCTATGACTAGGTTGCTTGCTATTTACAAGGACGTGGATCGATAAATTTAGATATTGGACTGTTATTGCTCTTTTTACATCAAATTAAAAAGGAAAAGAATCTTATAAAGGATTATACGTAGAATATTCCTTAACTATTGAAAAAGAAAAAAGAGAGTATATATATTATTGAGAGAGAAATATTAGTTGTCATTTTTTGCATGTATCTCTATTCCTCACTATGTTTTCTTCTTCTTCCTCCATGTTTTAAAATGGTAAGAACAAGTTCATCAATGGTTGTTCTTTCAACAGCAATGGAAAAAGAAATCCAAATCACCATTTAATCCACTCCACCACCAACACACCACACATAAATAGAGTCATATACTTTTTAATATATTAATATATCTACTAATACCAACTTAGAAAAAGTGTATATTGATAGAAGATGTTCTTCCATGTAGCTATTGTTAACACTTATCAATTATCACTATTTAATATTTTTTTACTAGAGTGTGTATCCCACACCAATCAGTCACCATTATTTAATATTTTTTTCTCCTATATATGATGTTAAGTTATCATCCTTATCTGCAACTTTTAAGATTGTTAAATTAAAACAATTACTTTATTAATTTTTAATTTTTTTAACATTATGAAAAAAAATTAATAATTTAATTATTTTTAATATTATGAAAAAAATTAAAATACTAATAACAGTAAATAAATAATGCAAAATTAAACATTATTTGTTTTACTAGATATATGTTCAATTGATCTTTAGTTACAATACAAAATAATTGTACCTCATAAAGTATGGAGGGTTCATCAGTTTGGTTGAAATTGTTCATTTTAAATGGTTTTTGAGTATTAGATAAGTTTCTATTCTTGATTGAAGAAAATCTTTTTATGTTAAAAAACAAGTTTTCTATTGTAGATTTTTCTTTTGATTTATATAAAAATTGATCATAATGACAAACGACAAGCATGTTGAACAGATAGAAACCCCTCCTTTGAGATATATTCAAATTGCCTAGTTGTGAATCTTACTTTCTTCATAGCAGAAAAAGCAAAACTAGAAAACCGACTTCACTTTTTTTTTTTACTCAGCTTCATGTGTTTTTCTTTAAAGATGATATTATAAGTCCGTGAATGAGTGTGATTACAAGTTCCCATAAAGCAATGATCCAAACCAAGAATTTTACACAAACATCCCACCAAGAAATTGTCTTCGTCTTCTCGTCTTACATCTGGCGCATTCTCCTTGGCACGTATCTTCGACTATGCTATTGGATCCGAATCGAATCACTTTAATGTAAGAAAAAAAATAAAAAATTCATTAGTTAAGTTTAAGCTGAAATATGAGATTATATTATTGTTATTATAAATTTTATAACTAAACAAGTAAGTTGGATCATAAATCTTATAACAAAATTTCTCCAATGAAAGATTTGTTTATTTTTTATTAATAATATAATAAAAAAATTAAACAAACAATCATATATGTGTTTTTATATATTTTTAAGTTTTGAAGTTTTACTCGTGTGTGTAACAAAGTTTGATTCTCATAACTGCAATGGAAATTACATAACAGATCAACATAAATTAACAAAACAAGATGGAACTCAGATTTTAATTGAGAAAAATATACCAAAAGCAAAATACATTTAAGTTTGGTCCTAGATTTTAGTATACTAATTATAAATTTTAGTTTAAAATTTGTATCAAATAAAAATTTAAAATAAGAATATCTGATTACAGCTATTAAATTAAGATCATACATATAGTTACAAACTTACATGATATTGAAAAATCTCACTTAGCCTTTGCCCGAAACAAGATTAGACTAAGAAACAGAAATTAAATGATCTCTGGAAACCTAAGTATTTTTTTAGTTGGCAGTGTTTGATAATTAACGTAAATGACAAAAGACATGAAACACTGGATACCAACATTCGACATTACAATAACCACTCAAATATAATTGATTTTGCACCGTTGGATGAGTTATCGGAGTGTGGTTACTTCCATTAACGAATTAATGTAAACTGCGGGAGCAAAAATAGCAAGAGATGGTATAAAAAAAATAATCACAAATAGCGCACACACACCACACCACTTGACTGTCATATGTGTGGCTCAAACTCCGATACTCTCAAATCAATTGACACCAGCGCCGAACTCCTGCAAGTGCATGTATCATCCTCATCATCATCGTCATCTCATTTTCATTTTTTATGTTTTCGTAATTTGTTTTTCGTTTTCTATACAATACACTAATATTTTATTTTATTTTGCTTTTTTTTATGATTTGGCGCACAGATTCATGGGCATGTTTATTGATTTTGGATCATTGAATTAGTAGCACAGTTACATTGATCAAATGCTCGCACCACAGCGTGTATAAAAGAGGAAGAAAGAACGAAACTTTGTTGTTGGAAGTGAGTGGTTATGGAGATGTCTTTGCAACTAAACTGCAAAACCGTGTTCCCCTGCAGAAGCGATTCTGTGAAGCTGAACCCGTTTCCTGGGGTATTACCTCGTCGGTCTGTAACGTTTGAAAGTGGTTACGTGGTAATTACTAAGTTCTTTCATCTTACTCTTGTTTATGTTTTATGTTTTCTGCCTTCTTGTGCTTTCTCTTTTTCATAAATTGGATTAATATGGTGGTGAGTATTAGAGTTTGTGTACTTTTTCTTTTGGGTTTCAGTGTTCCCCGAGCAAAGCAGGTTGGGGTGTTTCTTTCGTCAGTGCCAGTGCAGGTTTTTTATTTATCTTATTTTCTTTTTGTTATTTTGTTGTGATAAGGATTAAGAATTTATGAGTATGCTTTTGTATTAATTTTATGGTTTGGTAGATTTTTCTCGGAGGAGGCACCAGAAGAAGGTGTCAGTTACAAGGCCCAAAGGCACTGCTGCAAAGGGTTTTGTCCCAAGCAAAAGGAATGCAAGATTGAAGAAGGGAGATTCATTAACTCCCGTGGTCAGCGAGGTTTCAGGGGGGGATAAGAAACAAGCAGTTGATGTGAATATTGATGATGATAAAGAAGTGGGAGTTGAATTTTCAGAAGACGAGAGGTTTGAGGTTATAGATAGAACTGATGAAATTGTCGGGGATGTGGGGGAATTATTGTTGTTAGATGAGACCGTGGATGTTATTGAGAGCAGTCAAGCTAACATTTCTATAACCGATGAGGATCTTGAGGTTCTCGAGCCTTATAATGGAGGTGTTGAGATTGTTGAAGATTCAGGAGAAGGGTTGTTGGATCATGCCGAAATTGATGATAATATTAGAGATACCGATACTCTTGGTGAAATAACCGAGGAAGCTGTTGAGGAATCAAGCATTGCTGCTGATGATAGAATAAAGGAGGAAGCTTCTCGGCTGTTGAAGTTGGAGTTGGAAGAAAATCAGCGCCAGCAGGAGATAGAGAGGATTGTAGAAGAAAAACTTTCTCAAGGGACCAAGGTGTTTTCATATCCTCCTGTTGTTAAACCTGATCAAGATATAGAAGTTTTCCTTAATAAGAGTCTTTCAGCACTAAGTGATGAACCACACGTTGTAATCATGGGGGCATTCAATGATTGGAAGTGGAAATCTTTTTCCGTTAGGTTGAATAAGACACGTCTCAATGGAGATTGGTGGTCTTGCCAATTATACGTGCCAAGAGAGGCCTACCAGGTAGATTTTGTGTTCTTCAACGGAGAAAATGTCTATGATAATAATGACCAAAAAGACTTCCGCATACCCATTGAGGGAGGAATGGATGCATTAGCATTTGAAGATTTCTTACTTGAGGAGAAACGTAAAGAATTAGAAGAACTTGCTCGGTTGCAATCTGAAAGGGAAAGACTAGCTGAAGAGCAAAGGCGAATTGAGGCAGACAGAGCTGCAAAGGAAGAGGACAGGTCACGGGCGAGGGTGGAAGTTCAAAGAATGCGAGAAACATTACCGCAATTGTTGAAAAATGCTGTAAAATCAATTGATAATGTTTGGTACATTGAACCTAGTGAATTTAAAGACAACGACTTGATCAGATTATATTATAACAGAAGCTCAGGTCCTCTTGCACATGCTAATGAAATATGGATTCATGGTGGGCACAATAATTGGAAGTATGGATTATCAATCGTTGAAAGGTTTATCAAATCTGTTTTAAAAGGAGATGACTGGTGGTATGCCGATGGTATGCTCTTTTACATATCTATGCTTTGTCTTTGAAGTTTTTTCATTTCCTTGAAATTAATCTTTTAATAGACATTACAAAAGATGATGAATAGAAAAAAAATTTGCTATTATGTGACTGCACGGAATTGGAGTTTTGCATCTCTTTATTTAGAATGGCCACATGTTTGCCGTATGAAGTAGGACATTCATTGGGTGAATGGTGTGACTTTGCAGATGAGATTCAGACACATGATTCTTAAGTGCCTTGTGTATCCACAAGAAAAACCATAATAAAGTGAAATTTAGTTATAGATTTGTCAGGTCCATCATATAATTTATAGATGAAAAGGTTGCATATTCAAGGGGCAGGGATATTTGTGTTTATGGCTATTATTTTGCATAAAATCTTTGATGAGAATTTTGAATCTTGAACATTGTAAGTTATACAACCAATTTTAAACTCTGATTTTTACTATATCTTACATTTGGCTGAAATTTCATAGATTGACAGAAAGAAAGAGCAGAGAGCGATGAATTTCTTTCATGAAGCATTAGATGTCTAGTCCTAGAATTTAGACATCAACTCTTTAAATTATATAGGTCAAGAAGGACTGTATGATGGTCGGCGAAGGAATTCTGGTTCAGAAGATGGATGAAAACTTGATATTATTTTTCGGATTAGTTTGAAGAATGCAACACATTTTATTGATCAATTATTATATTTTATGCAGTTGTTGTACCTGACCAAGCTCTTGTCCTGGATTGGGTCTTTGCTGATGGCCCACCTCAAAAGGCAGGTGTGTATGATAACAATCATAAACAAGATTTCCACGCCATTGTCCCTACAGTTACACCTGATGAACAGTATTGGGTAGAAGAAGAGCAACTGCTATATAGAAAGTTTCAGGACGAGAGGAGGTTAAGAGATGAAGCTATACGTGCCAAGGTTAGTTCTCTTGGCACTAGGTGACATCCAGATGGTGACATTAAGTCGTGGTCTAAGATGCTTCAATTGTAAAAATAAGTTTTTCAGTTGTCCTTTCTTTGTTGTACCACTTGTTGTAAATATATACATAACAAACAAGTATATTTCTATAATTGAATTTTGGGTATGGAGGATAAGTTCACCTTTTGCTCAGAGTGTAGCTCTAGATTTATCCCTATAACATTTTGCTTATGTAAGACAATATTTGTTTTTCTTTTAACAGATATTCAAACTAATACTCATCTTGTTGATTGTTCTTATCCTTTTTTCAGGTCGAGAAAACAGCACAAATGAAAGCCGAAACAAAGGAAAGAACTTTGAAAAGATTTTTGCTTTCTCAAAAGCATATTGTATTCACGGACCCACTTGATGTTCAAGCAGGGAGTACAGTGACGGTATTTTATAACCCCTCCAACACAAATCTAAATGGAAAGCCTGAGGTTTGGTTTAGATGTTCATTTAATCGTTGGACTCACCGTAATGGTCCATTGCCTCCCCAGAGAATGTTACCTGCAGAGAATGGTACTCATGTCAAAGCCTCTGGTGAGTCTCTCCCATAGTTTACATTTGAAAGATGATTAGAGTCCAGACCATATTATTCCAGCAATTAGTAATATAAAGGATTTTAAAGGATCAATATGCTACATGCAAATATTTTTGTATTAAAAATGATTCTTTTTATGCACCATTTGTGTGTCATAAGATGTGGGATGGCCTTGATCGATCATAAATTTTATAAAGAAGGCTGCTAGGAGCTTCTAATGCGGAAATTATGGTTTGTGTTCGGATTCAATGATCTTGTGCATAATAGATTTTCAAGATGGAGAATTCCATTATAGTTTTATAAAGTTGGTGTTATGCAAATTCATCAAGGGTATAATCACTTTGTTCTCTCTAGGGAAAAAGACATTATGATAAATGATTGTGTTTCTGCAGTTAAGGTTCCACTGGATGCTTACATGATGGACTTTGTATTCTCTGAGAGCGAACACGGTGGAGCTTTTGATAACAAATTCGGAATGGATTATCACATTCCAATTTTTGGAGGTATTGTAAAGGAACCACCTTTGCATATAATCCATATTGCTGTGGAGATGGCCCCAATTGCAAAAGTGAGCTAACTTGTTCTGTGTATCTTATCTTAAATTTGTGGACATGTCTCTGCGGACTCTTTTATTTTCAAGTCTGGAAAATTTCAGGAAATTACAGTGAAGGAATTTTACTTTTTCTCATCTGTTATGGTGTTGCCAGAATGACCTCTTCCGTGTTGAATCTTCACATGACTTTGTCTAATGGAAACTTCGTAATATGTCAACCCTTATTAATATTTGTGAATTTTTATGAAGAGATAGACACAATTTCCACATGATAAAGACGTGTGAAAGTTCAATACTATAGGATCCATTCCCAACACGGTATCAGTTACTTTTTTGGTGCTGTTTTCATAAAATAAAAAAAAAAAAAATCAGTTGCAGTTTCTTTATGCTTTCAATATCATTCTATGAAAGTTGAATTTGTAGGACTGGAAAGTTAGCATACACCTTTTCATGGGTGAAGGAAAAAAAATGGTTTTACTTTTCATTATCTGCACTATGGCATGTTTAAGGGTAGCATTGAACATTCCTTAAATATGTGGGATGTTAGAAATATTTCTTGAGCGAATACAGTAAAAAGTTATGATTTATTAAGAACATTTATTTTTTGCATATACTATATAACATGTATTAAAAACATTTGTGTTTGGCATTTGGTAATTTTAATTGTTTTGGCTGTCAGTACTTTTCTCTGTCTGTTAGTCTTTCCACTTTTGTAATCTTTATCGTCTTACTTAAGTGTCATTGGGGGAAGTCTTGTTAATAATCAAACTTCTCTGATTATTTTCTTTTCCCATTTTGTATATTTGTAGAACAAAGAAAGATGATTGTAAAATACCTCCCTAAGTGCATTATTTTAATAGTGATTGAAAAGAGAACTATTGAATATCTTGAAAAAAGGTGTTTCTCCTCTTTATTAAAATGGGTTGCAGTAGGAGAAGATTCCATGATGTAGCTAGGGTACTTATGAAGGGTAACTGTTTACAGTAATCAGCAATTATTGCAAATTTTGTAAGAAAAAAGATTATTATTTATTGCTATGTTATGCAGAGGACACTTGTGATTAAATCTAACACATTTGTCTGTTTCTGATGTATTAATTTTTGGCAGGTTGGGGGCCTTGGTGATGTTGTTACTAGTTTATCCCGAGCTGTTCAGGATTTAAATCACAATGTGGACATCATTCTACCAAAGTATGACTGCTTGAACCTTAGCAATGTAAGTTGTTTTTTTCTCTACCTGTTGCTGTGGTACTTATTTTACATCTTATACTCTGCATTGGATATATAATGTCTATTCCAACTTGATTCAAAACTTTTATGTTCTTCCTTAAGTTCCTTTTGTATACAGCATGGTGTTATAATAATCGCTTCCAGATTGATGTAGTTTGCTATTCAATATGAAACTGATTGATAATAGAGAGAAAGGGGGACACAGATATTGTTTGGGTGCCTTCCTCTTCTTCACATTGAGCATTTGAATCAGTGGCTATCTTAGAAGACATAAGTGTCTAGAAAAATGTATTTTTTGTGTTTTTGTGCTTTTGTATTTTAGCTATTGTTATTACTAGCTTCTAAATGCGTAGCTTCTAATGCAGGTAAAGGACTTTGAATCTCAGAGGAGCTATTTATGGGGAGGGACTGAAATAAAAGTATGGCGTGGAAATGTTGAAGGTCTCTCTGTCTATTTTCTGGAGCCTCAGAATGGGTAAATGCATTGGTTCTCCAATCTGTTCTCTAATGTGTCAATTAACTGTTCCTTAATCCAAGCATTGTATTTTATTTTGGAAAATACGTTTTTCACATCAACTTTCTCGGTTAGGAAAATATTTATGTTTAGATTGCAGGCAAAATTTATGTTGTTCTACTCACATAATTGAATTTCAATGGTATTATAATCAAAGTGCTTGATGGCAATCTTCAAGTCTTCTGTTCTTTTGGACACCTTTTGTTCGGGATAAAAGAAAAACAAATGATAAAAAGAAAGAATTCTTCAAAATCTTTTTTTTTTTTTTTAAATTACAAACAAAGAACCTAGGGAGAAGATTCTCCTTCCACCTTCCCCTCTTCCACACTCTTCTCCTATTTAAACAAACTCCCTACACCTAATACGTTAAATTCCCAATACTACTTTTTAAATTGACCACCTTTATTCTAACTCTCTGGACCCTTTCAGTTGATTGATCATCACCGGAGGTGGCTGAGAGGTATCAGAGTTTTAGGGATTGAGAAGTAAAGGTGGTGGTAGGGCAAATGTAATCAACTTGCTGGCTAGGTTTTCAGCATGTTTTTGAAGGGCTTATTCACTTAGCACCAACATGAGACAAAATTATTTCTCGGTAGCATGAAGATATGGGTTGGCTAAAGTTTGAAAGTTCCATCTCACAGTTGTTAAACCCAAATTTGTACAACTTGGATAAATTTGTACAATCTAAGTTTTTCTCTTTCAAATCTTGACTGTAGTTATATTTGAATGTCAACTGCAGGTTTATTTCTGTCTAACTGTTTGAGGAATTCAAATTAAGGATTAGATAAAATCTGTCACCACTTCTTCAAGATAACAGAAGATACTTCCTGTACCTTTAAAAATAGTGTATATTATACGTAAAATAAGCCTTTGGACGAGATAGAAGCAAATCAAATATGTGAAAGAAATTAATTAATCTCTCCAGTTGTATATATTATGAAGTATATAAATTCAATAGATTGAATTGATAGTTGTGAGCTGTATTATTTTTGACATTGAGGGCTATTTTTCATTGTAATTATCTAAAGATATTTTTTCTTTTATTTTTGGTAACTTCATTTTTACTCTTTGCTGCAATTAAGCTGATTTGAAAACTTTCAAATGTTTCAAAGATTGTACTGACCTTTACATATCAATATTTTTTGGTGCAGGTTCTTTCAAGTTGGCTGTGTATATGGTCGTGGGAATGATGCAGAGAGATTTGGTTTCTTTTGTCATGCTGCTCTTGAGTTTCTACTCCAAAATGGATTTCATCCTGTAAGAAATATCATACTAGTGACTAAACTGTTCGTTTTATTTGTTTTTTCATTAAAAGATGTCAATTTTTTAACTTCCAATTAACATTTCCTTTCCTGACGTAAGAGTGAATGAAGAAGTGTCTATTATTCTTGGGACGCTGTGTTTTAACTCAACATTTTCTCATAAGCCACCTGAACCAAGCAGTTTTTTTATGAGACTTAGAGTGGTCAAAACTAGAACAGTGGCAAGATACTCTTGTCCCTACTTCTTTTTTAGGGTAAATGCAAATTTGTGTAATCCCCCACTTGACCTAAAAACATGATTTTGTAATTCCATGAATTTGTGTAATTGTATCTGAGATTCCAATGCATAAAACAACAAAAAATATCATCAGCCACTTTCCAAGTGATCAGCTTTCCTATTTTGGGCTAGATATTTCGCTTTCAAATTTATTTAACATGCCATTTATATAAAGCAAGTGATCTCCGGTTTAACACAGTCACCGAGGATGTATTTTAATTGGCTCTAGTAAATGGACAGGATATCATCCACTGCCACGATTGGTCAAGTGCTCCGGTTGCATGGATATTTAAAGACAATTATGCTCATTATGGTCTTAGTAAAGCACGACTTGTCTTCACTATTCATAACCTTGAATTTGGAGCCCATTTCATTGCAAAAGCTATGCAATATGCTGACAAAGCTACAACTGTAAGTGCTATCTTAAATTTGTCAATTTCCCTAACTTTCATCCAGTATTTGATTATTTTAGTAATCATTAACTAATTGTTCCAAACATCAAGTTGTCAGATTACATTTCTATCAAGCCTTTTGAGGCTTCAAGCATGGCCAATGTACACACCACACCTGCCTTGTACTAAAATTTGCCACGTCATGAACTAGCTATCCCAAAAGTTTATTCAATAAAATTTTAATTATTACCATATATATGTATAGGGCAACAAGGTTTGAACAAAATACCACTTGGTTGAGAAACAGAGAACATAGATAGATATAATGTTGAGTGAACTCAGTACCTCCTCCACACATACTATTTTCAACGAGTGTTTTTTATCTCTTTCCTAACATTAGTGAGGACTCAAGATGATAATTTTATTTTGTGATAGTAATTAGTAAGTAACATTTTTCTAGTTTTTTATTTTTTGTGCAATGTTTGATTTAATATTTAGTTAATATAACTTGATAAATAATTTATTTAAAATGTATGTTTAAGTGAAAATTATAAGGATGGTATAAGAAGTTGCCTGGAAGTTTACTCAAATCCGGTGTAACATGAGGAAGAATGTAGGGATGAGTATCAAAATTTTAAACCTACTTTGATACCAACAGGAGATTTTAGGAGTGAAATGAGTAGACACCTATTATTCCTGAACACTTACAATAAAAAAGTGAAAGAAATTAAACAAAACAATTTATATTATAAATAATGCATGACTAATTTTTTGGCCTTGACTCATAAGAGTTGACTATGGAGCTCTTATTGAATAAACTTACGTAGCCACTTTGAACTTGCTGACTATATTGCCTCAAATGGACTTATGCCTTCCTCTGGGATCACGGAGAGGACCATGTGCCGACTCTTTTTGTAAAGAAAAAAAAAAATTCTTAGCTTATGCCAGATAGCTTTAATGGAGAGAAAAATTTTTATGTATGTTATGGCAGCAAACAATTTGTAAATGTGCACTTACAAGGTAAATCATTTCCTGTCAAGGATTTGATTGGCTCTCATCTTTAAATATTTCCCCATAATATATTTTTATATAACTGTGACATCAGATACAATCTTTGAGTTTAAATTGAATTAGCAATTTGAAATCAAGAAGCTGGTTATGATTTTTACATCATGGTCATTCATATTTGGCAGGTCTCCCCCACATATTCAAGAGAGATTTCTGGTAATCCTGTAATTGCTCCTCATCTTCACAAGTTCCATGGTATAATAAATGGAATCGATCCAGATATATGGGACCCATATAATGATAAATTCATTCCTGTAAGTAGACTTATACACAGATCTTTCTTATTCTTTTCTTACATGGGTCCTAGAATTGCATGTGGTTATCAAGTTAGCCCCAACAATGTGGCTTCTTGTAAATGATAACTAAGTTAGAAAGTTAAGCTAGAATAACGCTGATGATTTGTGTTTATCTTGACCCCTTTTACTTCCTTTGGATAATCGTATTGAATAACTCCATCCTATTTTGGTTCTTACTAGTGACTTCAAAATGATGCAACTGATTCTGTGAACATACTTGCCTCATGTTTCTTATGTAACATAGTGATTGTGAGTGTTTGGGATGAATCATCAATATGCAGAACATATGAACTTGGAATATTAGTTATTACTCAACTGTAAAAGTTTCAACTTGCACAACTGCATGCATTGCTCCGATAAGTTTAAGATAGACAAGTTTTAAGAAGGACTTCTTAAATGAAAATGGACCGAGGGATTCTTTTTATTCAGTAGAGTTCGTTAATGGCTACACTGATATCTTAAACTCAATTGATGCCTGTGCTTATTATATAGAAGCTATTTTATTTAGTTTAGTAAGTCAATTATGACTATTTCTGATATACTATTCCAGGTATCATACTCATCAGAAAATGTTGTTGAAGGAAAAAGAGCTTCTAAGGAAGCCTTGCAACAAAGGCTTGGTTTAAAAAGAGCTGATCTTCCTTTAGTAGGAATTATTACTCGATTGACTCATCAGAAAGGAATCCATCTTATCAAACATGCCATGTGGCGCACCCTAGAACGCGGTGGACAGGTATTCCTTTTTTTTCTGTTTTACAAAGGTGTACACCAGCAATGCCGTAGTTGCCTTCATAATAGCAATATGGGATAGTAAAATTATTTGCATTTTCACTGTTATTTTTGTTATCATTACAAAATCATTTACCTGACAACTGATGCAGTATTAAATATTCTTTTATTAAGTTGTTGGATCTCGGTCCTCATCTCCCTTGGATTAAAGATAGGTGGCCAGTTTTTAACCTCCACTAAGAAGTTTCAATGTTTAGTCGAATGATTTGGCAAAAATAAACACCCAGGACGAATGATATCTTGAACTTGGAATCTACTTTGACCCTATACCTTTCTTGAATAAGTTTAATACTTCAAATAGGTGCTGTCAAAGTACAAAGTTTAAATTTGTTATTAGATTTTCTTGTTCCATTTAGAAATTGTTTACTAATGTTTCATTTAAGTAGACAAGTCTTGACAGTAAAATGATATGCAGGTTGTATTACTTGGTTCGGCCCCAGATCCTCGTATCCAAAATGATTTTGTGAATTTGGCAAATCAATTGCATTCCTCTCATAATGATCGTGCCAGACTTTGCCTTGCATATGATGAGCCTCTTTCACACCTGGTAACTTATGAAACTGAAAATCCTTTGCTAGCATTTTTTCCATTATTGGACGCTACTGACTCTTCTAGATTTCTTTTGTTCTAGATATATGCTGGTGCTGATTTCATTCTTGTTCCTTCAATCTTTGAGCCATGTGGACTCACTCAACTCACTGCAATGAGATACGGTTCAATACCTGTTGTTCGAAAAACTGGAGGTCTGTACATGCTACATATTAATCTATCACATAATATTCATTTAAATGGCATGGCTAGTATGCATACCCAAATAATACATCGACCATTTATCTCATATTTATATATGAAATATCTTTATGTTTTATTTCTTTTGTTCATTCAAATGTTTTGGTTCAGTTGACATTCATCTGAAACAACTTTGCAGGACTTTTTGATACCGTATTTGACGTTGATCATGATAAGGATAGAGCTCAAGCACAGGGTCTTGAGACAAATGGATTTAGTTTTGATGGAGCTGATGTTGGAGGGGTTGATTATGCTCTGAATAGGTGAGTTCTTTGTCATATGGTTATATCATGTAAAACTCAATAGTAGTGTCCCAATATTGTATGCTGAATTTCTTGCAATTAGAATTTTCATTGGGAAAGAAGGGTTGAAAGTGGCTTTGATGACACGGACAGAGGAAACCAAAAGCATTTGGCATGTTTTTTGTTTGGGTTGCTCTACGTTATTGCCACACTCTTGTAAATGTTTCTTACCGCAAAGTGCAAAGCAAAATTAATTGTGGTAATTTTTTCAGGGCAATAACAGCATGGTATGATGGCCGTGATTGGTTCAACAGTTTATGCAAAAGGGTGATGGAGCAAGACTGGTCTTGGAACCGGCCTGCTCTTGACTATTTGGAGCTTTACCATGCAGCACGCAAGTTAGAGTGAGATTTAAATGCAAATTAAGATTCATTCCTTTTACACAGATTTAGTGATAAGCTTTTTAGTCTTAGAATAATTCGTTGCATATAGCAGATCTTAGTGAGAATAATAACGTCAAGGTGACATCTGTTTGTAGAGACGAAACTCAAAAGGTTCATTATTTTGTTGGCATGCAATAATATGTAATTTATATGGTTTTAGTATATATGCTAAAGAAGGCATGTTTTTTAATAGCTAAGCTTGTGGAATGCAGAGCAGAATAAATTGAAATCTGCAAGTTTTTTGTGCATTACTTTGTTCAAAATCAATAATAGAACAAAGAGCTCATGTCTGGATGGGAACCAGCACATACTCCTACCAGGAAGGTGATAACATTGATGATCATCTTTTATTTTAATATTGAGGTTGTCGCACTTGTTTCTTCACAATTTTTTAGGTTAAAAAAGTAATTTAAATTAGTATTAAATATTATGGTAAGAGGGCTGTAAACAAAATTTTAAATTATCTTTTCAATTTGGTTAATGTAAATGTAAAAGGTATTAAAAAAGTAAAAGTTAGGTGGCGAAATTTACTGCTAATATATTGAGGAAATAGAAATAACTATACATGAGAACGATTCTTAGAGAAGATTTTGTGTGCACGCATGGTCGGTTCCAAAAATTTAAGAAACTTTTTTAAGAATGAAACTTTTTTATTTATTAATAGAAATAACCTTTTGTTGAAATATAGCATGAGAAGTTTAAAACAATTTTTTAAAAATAAATTAATTTAAAATAAGATACTTTTACTAATAAAATAATCTGTTGTAGAATTTAATAGTCATTCACAATAATTTTATTTTATTTTATTTTTAAATATAATTTTATAATTAATTCAATAAAAATATATTTGTACTAAGAATTTTAAAAGTCTAAAAAATGGATTTTACCTTGGATCTTATATTGGTACGACATGCAGGTGGATCTTCTAGGAAGCTGGAATATGTCATAGCTCTCTCTAAATTTTTAAAATTCTATGAGAAATTATAAAAACTAAATTAGATAGGTTTTTAATTTTTTTGTAAAATCCATCATTAATATTAATAAATAATAAAATATTTATTAAGATGTTTTTTCTTTCTTTTACTTTTTCTTCCTTTGATTATTTTCTTCTTGTTTCTCTATATTTTTCACTCTTTCACATGTTTTTTTTTAAGAGAAAAAGTTAATTTATTATTTTTGCTTTTATTATCACATGTTTTGTTTAATTCTGATGAGAAAAAAATAAGAAGATATCTTGTCCTACTTATACTCAAATATTAATTTTGGACTTTTTTATCTCATAAATATTTTGTATAATATTTTTTATAAATAGAAATAAAAGTTAACTATTATATATTTTTTCGTAATAATAACTTGACTTTTTATATAATAATTACGTCTTTTAATATTTAATTAGATTTTGAAGGGTAAGTTTTAGTCTTTTGACTTTTTTTTAAATAAGTATATTTATAAAATATAAAGTAATATATTTTTTTAAGTAATAAAAGAAAAATTACATGATAGAAAACAATACAAACTCAATTTTATCTTTACCTTTATCTATTATAAGATATGACGTTAATAATTCAATTATTTATTTTTATTTTATTAATAAAAATAAATAAATATATATTTTTTGAGTATATTATTCTAAATTATATGTCAATATCTACTTTATATATATATATATATATATATATATATATATATATATATATATATATATATATATAAAATCCAATTATAGATGAAAGTATTAAATTTTATATACAAGTGATCATAACACAGCAATGGCAATGTTAACATCACAATCAATTTTATAAGGTAAGCGTGTGACGGTGGTACATTTGTATACTTTTATTATTATTTTTTTAAGTATACGCATATTATAATTTTAATAAAATAATGTTTATTTCTTTTAACTTTTAAGAAAGTATTTAATTTTTATATTTTTAATAAATGGCGTTTATTTGTATTTACTTTTAATAAATTTATTAAAATTCGAACATACATTATAAAAATTCAAACATACATTATAAAAAAAAATGATTTGTTATTAAAAATACAAGAAGAGATGACTATTGTTTATTAAAAAGGATAAAATATATAATCTTTATTTTAGAGAATATAAGTTAATTATATTGAATATATGAGAGATAAAAATGTTTACTTTAAAATTAAAAAAAAAACAGCAATATCATTTTATATAACTTCAAGTAAGTAAATTTTCTATTATAAATAATAATAAGTATTTTTATCATTTAAATATTTATCATCATTATTTTGATCGTAATTATTATTTTTTTTATTTTTTTATTTGTAAGAACTATGTACATGTTACTTGTCCCTCCTTTTTTGAGAGTCCATTAATTTAACAAGTACCAAGTTATCATGGAAGTTGCTGATTGCCTCCTCTAATGTCGACATTAAAGCTACATAATAAGGAATCATAGATCTGTAGAGGTCACCAGCTCAAATTTAAAGGACCACTTTTAATTGCTCTTTCAATCATTTTTTAAAAAATACTTTTGGTAAAAAATAAATGTTTAAAGATGAGAGAAAAGTTTAAGATTTAAATTAAAAATATAAACTTAAATACAGGTTTTTCCCACTTACTCATTAACTCAAATATGAAATATATCATTATTTATAAATTTTTCTTACATGTTAGTTATATGTTAAAATACAATGATAATATAGACAAACTTGTGCTTGTTTAAATGTTTTGAATCAATAAATTAAAATATGTAGATTTGTTTAATATTTAAATTTTCACTTTTCATTTATTTTATTTGTTTCATTTCATCCGAGAACTCTCCATCTATTTTTCACCTTCTCTCCATTACTTTACTAGTTCAAACTATACGAATCCAAAATCTTAAATAAAAGTTGATTGGACTGAGTGTGGAGCGTTGGAATTATGTCTTTATTTTTAGTTTGTTGTTATTAGTTTACACAGTTGATATGAAATCAGAGAATAAGTTAGTAAAAAGTCCAAATTTTTTGAAAAAATTGAAAATGAACAAGTCTGGTAAGAAGTCCCTAACACCCATCCAATGAAAAGAGAGAGCCAAAATGGTTGAGATGGAGGGAAGTTCTGCATGTGTTAATCAATGAATGAGCTTTGTTACAGAGTTGAGGATAAGGTTGATGATTCACAAGGTACGGTTACATAACACCCAATACTCCCTTACCACATCTTCAAATCAAGATGCAGTTGCAGCTTTTACAAAAAGATAACAAAAGATTTTGGACTCTTTCACTTAATCACCTTAATTTGATCATTTGCAGGTAATTCATGATTTTATGTAAACTAATGGAGATTCATGCTCTTCTTTTCTGGACCAAACAACAATACACGCTTACAGGTGTACACATAAATTTGCTGCTTTTGTTGGCTTTTTCTGCCACCCCATGTCTTGAAAAAAATAATAATGTACTATTCTCTCTGATTCTGGACTCGGATTTTCAAGGCTTCTTCCTTTGTACCGGTTGGTTTTTAACATTTGTGAGTTTTTTGTTTTTTTGAAAAGTTGTAGTTCCTTTTGGGGGTATTGAAACAAAAGCAAGTAGATTCCTGATGTTATTCCCTTACACCTTTCTGCCTTTTTGATTCCCAAGACCACAAAAAAGTTCATTTTATCTCATTACAACCCTTAGCTGGAGAAGTCTCACTTATCCATCTCTATATATACTCAAAAAGGTAACTTTGCCATCACTCTTCTTACACTCCTTTCTGTGTTTCTCAAACACCTCATCCTTCTAGGGGTGCCACACTGTGCCACACCTAACAACAATGGCAGATCTAGGTGTTTTTCTCAATCAAACTTGTGCTGCTGCTGCTGCTGGTGATAGAGGAGGAGCAATGGGGGACAAAGATTTTGATGAAGATGATTCTGCCCAAAATACCACAAGGGCATGCAAGGAATCTTTTGCTTCTTCTTCTGCATGGCGTTTACCTGCTACCACAAGAAAGATTCCAAGGGCTAAGTCCATTACTCCACCACCTTCTTCTGATGCTCCTCCATTGTTGAAAGCTTCCTCAGAACCCATGGATATCCCTGACTGGTCTAAAATTTATGGGAAGAGTTGCGAGAAAGGGTCAATGGATGATGATGGTGCATGCAGCAAAGGTGGTGACGATGAAGATGATGAAATGGTGCCTCCACATGAATGGATTGCAAGGAAGCTTGCAAGAAGCCAGATTTCATCTTTCTCTGTGTGTGAAGGGATGGGGAGAACCCTGAAAGGGAGAGATCTTAGCAAGGTGAGGAATGCTATTTTGGCCAAAACTGGCTTCATAGAGTAGTTGCTGTTAGTGAAGTTGTCACCACAGTCTTCTTCAACCATGTCTCATCATATAAGCTTCAAATTTTGGTGTCATTAGTGGCTCTACCATCGTCAAATCTTCTATTATTGTTAGATTAAGTTATCATGCAATCGTTTTTTCTTTCTTTTGTTTTGATCATTCTCAGTATTAAATACTTTATTGGTACGGAATAGGGTGTCCTTTTCTGCAAGAGGAATCGCTCTACATGAAGCCAGAGCTGTCTTGTTTGTATTCGTTTCTTGTTCTAAAGCTTTCTGGGAAAAGGAAAGATTTATAGGGAAAGCAAAAGAATGAGTGGAAGTGAGCATGGCAGCCTCTGAAAGTTTTGTGTGGATTTTTAATGAGTTTTTGGTTTTAGGCTAATGTGGGATACACCTTATAAATGGAAGAGTTGTTACTTCTCATTGTTTATTGTTTCATTCTTGGATTTATAATGTATCTGTTTTAGACTCTGAACTGTTCTAATGTAGTCTTTTCCAACTAAAGTTCATAGAACAAACAGTGAGATTTTGAAATTCAGGAATCACAAAATGGACATCTAAAAGTTTGAAATAAGCAGCATTTTCAAAATCACAGATTAATTACAAATTTCTGTGCCCTTTTCCGATTATTTTAATTCTTTCAACCAATTAATACATCAGTGAGTTTTAAATTTCTACGCTAGCGATAGTTTTCAAACAAAGTTAGAAGTTGAAAAAAAAACAAGAATAGTAGATATTTCATTTTTGTCATGCATGTCTAAATTACCTTTCGAATTGTATCACACCGCTTTCTGACTACAACGATTAAATTGAAATTTAACTCTGCTACTTTTGTCAAATTTGTTAGAACTAAATAAAGTTCCACATCGGTGGATTTTCTGATCTGGCAGTCCTCTAAACCTATATTTAGGACTATGGTCGACCCAAATATTAGTTCCAAAGCTTTTTCCTAAATATCATTATACTAACAATTTAGAATAAATTAATAGTGAAATATGTTTGAAATTCTTTTAGTAGTTGTGTACTTCTTTTTAAGTTTCTGTTATTATTCTCTTTCTATAGGAAATTTTTGTATTGCATTCTATTTAGTAATCTTTTATGACATATATTTTTTTAATATTTTATTTTATCTGTAAATTAATATTTTGCTACATTTTTTACGTGACAAAAATAGAAAATTGTTTTTTATTAACACAAATCCTTAAGATTCAGGGGTTATGTTTTGAGAATTTTAGCACGTTTAAGTTATCTTTAAAATTGAATTTTGCTATTATGTTAAGAAAATATTATTTAAAAATGTAATTTTTCATTATCAACTCTGTAAAAAAATAAAATTAGTTTTAATTATTTCTTCTTTTATCTATTCTAAAAACATTGCATTCATCTTATTTAAATTTTATGTCGGGACAAAACTAATTAGAATGAAAACAATTGTCCCGTGGAGATCATAGTATTAATAACTTTAAAACTTTTGATAACTGTAACCAAATAAAAATAAGTTATTTTTATAAAATCTAACTAATAAATCAATTATTTTGTATATGTTCTTCTACACAATCACCAAATCCCTTACTTTTTACTTTGGAGGACATCCCAACTTAATTTCTGTAGATTTTTTATTACGTTTTCTCGAACTTTGAAAAGAAGAAATATAATATGTTTTCTTTTTAATCTCCTTCAACATATTCCGATAAAAAACTAAATAAAAATATTGAATTAATTTTATTACTTTTCGATTAATAAATAATAAAATATAATTCTATTGTAAAGCAAAATATAATCATCTTTTTCTAGTTTGGCATTGACATAAGGATATATTTTTATTACTTATAAATATATTTTTTAAATAAAAAATCATGCATTATGATTTTTAAATTATTAATAAAATTAAAAATAGTAGTCTCATATTTTTTCCCATTTTTGTTATATATATATATATATATATATATATATATATATATATATAATTTTATTAATTCAGATGTAATACAAATGATTCAACATTTTTATTTGACTTCTCACAAGGTTATGTAAAATAAATTACTTTTTTTTTATATTTCTCTTATCAAGGTGCTACACTAAAATATGTATGGACACATATATTGTAAATGTTATTTTTTTTATCTTATTTGATAAGTTGGCATTTTTATTTTACTAATGGTAAATAAGAAGAGATGTTGAGTTTGTATTATTGTAATAATTTACTTTAAACTACATGATTATTTTTTCTGTTTAAAAGACATGTGGCGCCGACGAACGATGTTTTCATTATTTTTAGAAATTCAGACATGGACAACAAATGATTCAACATTTGTATGACGTTTTCAACAAACCAATACACAGTTACATATGCTTTTTCTTCAGTGTGGGATTCTTATGGAAATACTTGAATCACACAATTTGAGTTACATCTCAAACTTAAATAAGCACGCATGATTGAGCCTACATTGTCTTGTTGTAACTGTTGTAGCCTTCTAGGATATTCAAAATCAGCAAGGTGACCACCCTAGGTTTCAACAAAGACAACTTATATCTAGATGCTCATTCTCAACTCAAAAAAAAAAAAAAAACCCTCCTCACAAATTTTCATCTGAACCATTTGCATTTAAGACATTCTATATATTAGAGTTAAAACATTTACATTCTAATGAAATGTTATGTCTTTTTTATCTGTTGTTAGTTAGAATTAAATCAATGAATCTTATGTTACCTCTTCAAGCTAGTTACACACTTAACCTCAAGTATCAATTCTCTAGCACTACCACCCTTGTTCGAGCAAACACACACAAAAGTCTTTGCAAGAAACGGAACTAGTGTTTGAACACTTATATGTTTTCAAAGAAAACACAAACATGCAGAAACCTTATTAGTTGATGGACACAGGGACAATGCTTTAGTCATTTTCACATAACCTTCTAGTATTTAAGAGCATCTTTGTTTTTTGGTACTATTTTGAAGGTTGCAAACCTTTTGCAATGTTTGGGTGAGAATAAATTTCATGACTTTCCGGTGGCTTAAAAATTTTATGATATGGCTGAGTGTGGCAATATATCATACACCTTGAAGGTCCTGTTTTTCATCGGTCTAACACTTCTTGAAAAAAAAAACTCTTTTTGAGCCATTATTTGAGTATTTGTCCAATAGATTTAATGAATCTCTAAGGAATGCTTCATGTATGTTTCAATTAATGGGTCCTTTATACAGCACAACTTGCATTATCTCCATATTTCCTTGTTTAGCTTTTCATATTGTTACTCTCTCATGTTCTCATTTCCTACATATTTAGACCCAATGACAAGACTTGTGCCTTTTATCATCACACAGACAGTTCAAGATGGAACCTTAGGCTAATCTCTTCTTACACCATCAATCAAGCCAAACATAAAGAACCTTCGTAGCACATTTAATCTCACTAATAGTACCAACAAAATTAGAATGACCTAACTACTAATTTTTTTTTTAGCCACAATAATTTTGTTAGTTATAGTATTAATATAAATTATTCATTGCTAGAAACATTATCACAAACATTTGAGACATTAAAGGAAGATTTTCCTCTTAATATATAACTTATGTTGTATTCAAAATAACATTACCACAAATCAAATCTCGAACTAATTGACAGAGGAGGTTTTAATTATTTAAATATATTATAAAACTCTCAGTACTCAACCTTATCCAATTATCTGTACGTAGAAGAACCCAAAATCTTTTCTCATAAGCTAATAATTATTGTTAGATACTAAAGTACTTACTCTATATATTAAAAAAAATACAATAATAAGAATAAAAAAAGTAAATATTTGCTTTCACTAATTTTATTTTTTATTTTACTTGTAATTACAAAATACAGTTCATTTGATTTTATTTATTTTTTTAATCAAAAAAAGATAAGATGAAAAGTAGGTATGTGAATTTGATCCACAAGCCATAGCTATGACTAACCCATCTTTTTTTGAGAGAAGGCTTATAGGGGAGTAGCCCACAGTTGAGTGTGCTTTGGGAAAAGGAAAAGTATGTTATCTATCACCAGTTTTGTACCAGACTAGCCTCATACTCTTAAATTGATAAACTTTAAGAAATATTTATATAATTTTATTATTTTAATTCAACAACTACTATTTAGGACAAAAAAAGTGAAAAAATTAATGGTGTTCCCAAATTAGTGTTCAAGAACATCACTTTATTTAATATTTTTAATTTATTATTACATCATTTAACATTTATTCATATTTTTTTCTCAATAAATATATTAAAATTTTAACAGTATAAATAGTTAGTAATTATTTTTTTAAAATGATAAATTAGTTAAAATAAAATTTACAATTACATTGATCAGTTCAGAAAAAAAGGTGTTTTAAAAAATAAAATAAAAAAGTTTTTTTATACACAACCAATGTTCAGAATTACACAATTTTTAAATTTAAAAATAGAAAACAAAAAAGAAATATTTTTCACAGTACAAAAGCCTTACATTAAGTTATGTAATGTTTAAAGTCAATAATTTTTCAAATTCAATATGTATTAAATAATTTGATATATGTACTCAATAAAAATATGTTTTAAGATCTAAATTCACTTTTTCTAAAAAAGAAGAAGAAAAACTTATGTTAAACCCCAAAAGAAAAAAACAATTTAAAATAACCATTCACTATTCTTATTTTATACTTTTAAAACATGGGCTTTTTAAAGTGGACCGGTTGATCTTGTAGACCTTTTTCGGTTTGGATTCAGATGAGTTAGGAGATGAAGTTGACTCATTTTTGTCAACTCTAAGTAAAATGTCGAAGAAAAACATTAGATTATAGACACATCAATAGTAAAAAAGTTTACTCTGTCAACTAATTAAAAAAATTTGTAATATGTATGTAAAATAGTTATTATAAAAGTAAAAAAGAAAAAAACATATCCATGTTAAATAACTTCTTTAGTAAAAGAAAATGAAGTTTAAAAGTATCACCACAAAAATATTGTAAACACAATTAATTAAACTAAATAAGAAACATTTTCCACACAGTAATTTTTTCTTTTACATTTTGAACTCATGTTACGCACCTTCCCTTATGCACTTGAATTTTACATGGATCTCATTAAATGTGAAAGTCTTGTTCTTCTTTCAACGAGTCAAACTACTGAATTAAAAAAAAAAAACATGAATTTAAAGAGAAAATAAAATGTTAGAAAATGTAATGCTAGTATTTTTTTTTATTATTATTGAAGTTGTGTGTTTTGCATAAGTGAAACTAGAATATTTATCATAGTAAGAAACAAAATCAGTTATAAAGTGATGTATTTTGGAGCACCAAATTACAATAGTTTTAATTAAGGAAGCTTCTGATAGAGAAATATTTCCAAAAACATATATTACCTGGAAAGTGCTTTGATAATAATAATAAAAGGAAGAGAAAGCTCGGATCTTGTCACCTAGACACACCTACTATAATACTAGATTGTCAAAAAAGAGATGAATCTTTAAATAGAAGCAAACTAAACGTGAAAGATAGATTTATCTTGGTCACGTTAATTAAGTCCCTACCACCCAAAAAAAAGAAAAGAGCAATATCAAAACCAATTCCAGCTACCTTACCAATTTCATTTTTTTCTCATCCCACTGCAACAAATTCATTACTTCTCAGACATGTTCAAAAAACATCCTTAAGATGGATTATGATCGAACCATGGTTGCTTCCTACACCAAGTTACAAGATCCCGAGACATCTGCGAAAACAAAAAACATCAGCTACTGGTATTCACTTTTTGCTTACCTTCATCTGCATACAATACACACAAAAGATAAAACATAGCCACACTTCTTTAACTGTTTTCTGTATTGTTATTTAACTAAAATTAGAATTTCACCTCGTATTGACCTTAACATACCATTAATTAGTGATCATCTGAGATAGTAAGATGAAAACTGAATTTGAATTAGAGAAGAATACCGGACAGAAGGAAGTGAAAAAAGCTTGGATATTGTGGTGCATGCCGATTGGTTGAAGCGAGGGTGAGAGTTACATGTGATATTGGCACGGCTCAATCAAACAAAGAGAGCTTTAGAATCATAAAGCACTGCCTTCTGATTGAACCGTACCAATATCTCAGGCCCTTAATTATATGTTTGAGACACCAATATCGTAGAGAGTCATCAAGTTGCTGCACTTTCTGTCTGAAGAAACAAAACAACCTTAAACTCGTTAATGAAACATGTATCTGAGTTAGAAAGAAAACTTACACCCCACACGGTAACTTAAGCTGAACGTGCATATGCATGAGTGAGCAGAAAGAACAGAGATAAAGAAGAAGGAAAAGGGCATAAGAAGTAGTGATTAACGTGAGTGGGGGGTATGAAGAAAAGAAAAATAGAAAGTGATGAAGGAGGCATAGGAGTAAGTGTGTTGTCCTGTGAGATTCTTAAAATTTAATGGATGAGACAGGAGGGACCTAGGCAGAGACACAAATGCAGAGCCTTAAATATAGTGGCATTAAATTTGCCAACAACCCAACAACGAATGGGAAGAGGGCACATTAAATTGTGAGCAAACCAAACCAATTGGATAAAGCCATATTTTGAATTACTAATATTTATCAGAGAAGATGCAGTGAGGCAAGATGTTGAGTTTAGCTTCAAGGTTTTCATATTTATGAACTCACAGGATAGATAGTTGGGTTGGGTCTGCTACCAATCACATGCATTTCAAATTCAAATACTTTTCAAAAAAAAGTGTGGTTGGTGTGTTGTGTTAGGGATTTTGCATTGGAAGAAAATTGGGTTTGTGATAGGCTTTATATGTGCAAAGCCTGCATTCATGAATATCCATGAAACAGGTCACCACTTTCTTCCACATTCAAAGGCAGAGATACCTGTAAGTGGAGTTGGTTAAAAAAGACACAGTCTTTCGGCGTAAATCCATAAAAAGGAAGCTCGCATGAAAGTATATACATCATTCACGCAGCATTTCCTTTATTTCCTTTTATCTTCTCATTTTGTGCTTTCTTTCTCCAGAATTTAAAATGAGAATTCCCCAAAACTAATTCACTGGCGATATTTAAGGAAAAACAGTAGTGTGTAATGTTGGATACTAAAAGTGTAGACATGTAAACATGAGAAATAGGAACAGATTACGGAGAAAGCAACAGTATAACGATGTTGATACATCGTAACCATCTACTTAATGGCACTAACATGTTGTAAAGGAATTCATAATATGGTTGTTCCTTGTCTAGTTTCTTGGATACATAGAGCGGAAAGTTATTATTATGATTTGAAGCAGGTATAGTGGTATTGGAGCAGAAATTGATATGCAGATGGTTGAGGCATTTTAGAAAAGGGAAAAAGAAAAAGAGATAGATAGAAGTAAGGAAAAAAAAATAATTAGTTGAAGGGGGTTGTTAAACATTACTCATTTGATATAATTGTGGTCCCACAGAGTTTCACATAAATTCCCTTTGGTGGTAGAACAACGGCAGACATAGTGTTAATTAGTTCCCATGCATGCCTGGGACCTCATCTGTCACAAGTTGCCTGTAGTCTCTCCGCGAGCAATGCCCATAAATGAGGGCCAGATTGGTACGCACAACACAAGTTTTCTTTCATCTTTCACAAACCAATCATCCAAATTATGCTTTTATCTTAATTTCATCACAAACAAATCCATGCATGTGGTTAACATTTCTGTTTTCATCGCCATATTTATTGCTCCCCACATTCTGTATAACCTTTTACTTTAAAAACGTGTGCCTCAATAGTACTTCTCATTTTCTCTCATTTTCTCAATTCAAACGGTTAAGAAGATTCAAGTTTGTATCCATTTATAAATAACACCTTAAACGTATAACTTACATTTAAGTTATATACAGTAGATTTACTGTATGGAACTTCCAACAAAAACAATGTCTCTTTCATGTAATTAGGCTAACGATCGAAATTTGTGGAGACAATTTGGACTCTCACGTAGAAACCAAAGCCTTAATTATGATGCTTAGTATAAAACAAAAGAAGAAATCATTTAATTTTATTTAAAAATTGGACTAATTAAAAATAACTTTAACGCTTTGTTTCTTTACCACTTTTTAACTTTGTTTTAGCCAAATTTCGTTGTAAACTGTGATGATACCATGGTTGTTTGTTGAGATTACATTAAGGTTGGAAGAGGGAGGATCAAATCATTGTACGATAATCTGGAGCAAACCCAATTATAAAGTAGAATCGTCATCTCAAAACTTTTACCTCCCAACATCAAATAATTATCCTTTCCGAATATGATAATTCTGTAACAATAGAGCGAGCTTGAAGGCATATTTCATCACTAAACTCTTGCAAAATTATATGTTAAAAAATTACCTAAAAGTTGTTCATTAGATAAAAAGCGAGTGTTTACCTAAAAGTTGTGGTAAAAGGGTATGACATAATTCCAATGTGCAATGTTATTTTACTTCATGTGATTTATTAAATCACTAATAATGACATTTCTTTTTAATATTATTAATGTATGTCTTACACAGTAAATCCATTTTATCATCACACAATATGTGTTGGATTTATCCTAAGATATTTAGTACTTAAATCAAACTATTCAAATATTTATGTTTTACTTTTCAAATCAATTAACTTTTCAAATATTATATTTTAGTGCAATAGGCAACATGAAAATTATGAACCTGTTTATTATGTCATGCATTGAATGTAGGCAATAGTTCATATTTATATTGTTGACTCTTGGGAGCATGTATTAAGTCGATTTAAATAGACACATAAAAATTAATTACTTATGTTCCATATGCTATTATTAAAAATAATATTTCTTTTGTATTTTAGATATTCCAAGATGAGAACATATTGAACACTAACATAATTGAATAAATCCGTAAGGAGTGGGCCAAATTCTTTTTTAAGAATGAGAAACATCTAACATATTCATATTGTCTTTAGTGATATTTAGACATTGGGTAGTTGTTTGGTATTGTGTTTTAGTTCATGTGGAATTTAGTCATTGTTTAGATGTTTGGTATTGTGCTTCAGTGGTTTTGTAATTATAGATCTTTGGTCTTGTTTCTATTTTGTTAATTAATATGTTAGTTATAATATATTTTTTTGAACAATTTTTGGTGTTTGTGAGCACTATATAATGTTTTTCTGTCTAATCTGGATTTTTGATTAATTACATGTTGAAATTTATGTAAAAATGTATATTATATTTTAAAAAAACCCACATATAACATTTGTTATATTAATTAATTATGTTATACGTAGGAATGACAACGGGAGGACGCGGGACAGGTTTCGCTATCCCATACAAATTCTTGTAGAAAAAATTCACCTTCATTCTCATATCCAAATTCAATGGATATCAAACTTTTGTCTCATTTCCATCCTTACCGGGTAATGGGTATAATCTCGTACCTATACCCATACCCGTTTTCTTACTACTTCAATAATAATTTTAATTCATTTTTATAAAATAATAAAAAATTATGGTAAAGGAAATATAATATTATCAAATATTCAATATTAAGAGGAGAATTGTTTCTTTGATATCAAATACTTTGAAATAAATTATAATTGTTTATATTTTAGATTAGAATACCAAATAAAATTTCATGAGAATCAATTTAAAAATATTTTTAAAAAAATATAAAAGGAAAACAAATATTCAAATTAAAGTATATTTTAAATGTTTGTTTACTTCAATTTTTTAAAATTGTAATGAATCTCCTTTTTATAAACTAATAAAAGTTATAATACATCACTTTATCAAAATGACGCAAAGAACAAATAATAAACATAATAATAAATTTTTTGACATAGATCTTGTATCTTTTGAACTCCAATTTATGTTCGATGTTATAAAAAAATATTCACGACAATTACATTAAATTTTTATATTGTAGTAAATAAAAGTTATTTATACAATTATAGTGAAAAAATTACATTATGATTGATAATGAGTTAGAAAATAATTAGATAAAATATATTGAAATAATATTTTACAAGATGAAAATAAACAGCAAATAAAAATATTAAAAAAATTACAAATGTGTGTCTTAGAAACAATTTGAGACAGTAGTGAAAGAAATCGCACAAAGAAAAACAAATGTATAATTAAGGGCATGATAAGATCAAAAATACTTTAGAGATCTAAGCAAATTTTTCAAATATCAACATATATACTCAATGGTTGAGAAAGAATGAAAATTATTTTAGCGAAACAAAAGAGTTATTCAAATGAAACAAAAATGAATAATAATAAGTAAATAATATATTTTTTTAATATTACCTAGTAAATGAAATGTTTATACTATTAAATACTTAAATTGATAGTATTAAACATTCTCATGTGAAAGGAAAATATATAATAAATAAAATTATTAAAAAATAATAGAAATATTCAAATGTGAGACATAAATTTTTTTTAATTAACATACATCATTTTAACATAAAGGTTATATAAGATGAAAAATATATTAGAGATATGAATGAGTTTCATGACAATCCAAATAATTAGAATAAATAAAAAATAGAAAGTATATATATATATATATATAGTTACTTAATTAATTGTGAATATTTTAATAATTTAAATGAGGGCGGAGATATTACGGGGACATGTATTATGGCGGGGATATGTACATCCTCATATCCAATACCAATTGAAAAAGTTGAGGATTTCTCATACTTATACTCATATACCCAGTTAATGCGGGGATTCTCTGTCAAAACAGAGACGAATTCGGACAATACCTACAAAGGCAAATTTATTTGTTATTTCTAGTTATATGTGGTTTGATGAACATATAACATCGATTCTCAGCAATAACCAATGTAGTATCTCTCTCATATGACATACTACATCAGTTATTACTAGGAACTAATGTTATATGTCCATATACCACATGTAATATCAATTATTTCAAGAATCGATGTAATTGGAATCAATTTTTGTGTTATTTTTACAATGATTTCACATTGAGTTGTATAGTTAGCCAATGTAATAAAAATATATTTTATATCAATGATTAACTGATGTAATATGTTATTCACTTTTTTATCGTTAAAATTTAACTAAATACTATAATAGGTAAAAAATAACCGATATAAAATATAATATTTATACTAATACAAAAACATTAGTATTTTTATTTTGTGTATTGGTAAATAATTACAATCAAAGTAAAAAAGAGATTATCCTTAATTAGCCCATAGAGTTAATTAACACTTTGCTACTTACTAAAGGGATATGTTGCCTTGTCAACTATTGAAAGGTGGTATATGGAGACTTAATTACTTTAGTCACAATTGTCCTTATTATCTCTTTCATAACTTAACAATATACTCTCTTTTTTATCCATTTGTTCTATATATACGACTTTAACATCACAATGACAAATTCAGGATTAAAAGTAATTATCACCGTCCATTCTAACCAGTCAGTTTGAGTATAACATACAACATTACTATATATTGATAACTTCACGGCATCAAGATAATTATACAGTAACTATATTTATCTTTTTTATTGGAAAAAGATCGCTATAATTTTATTGTATATACATTTATTATGTATTATATTAGAAGATAAAATATAATTCATATTAATATAGTCTATATTTAGAAACATGTCAAATTCATCTTATATATGTCATAGACTTAATCCATAATAGATGTGATAAAATCAAATGCCAAGTGTAATAAAAAAGAAAAAAAAAATATTTATGTTCTATAACATGTATTCCGATAGTGAAAGAAGAAAGTCTAAACTATAAATTTTGTAATAGCTCTCCAAAATGTCTAATAAGAAATATATACTTTTGACTTTGGGGATATGTTCAAAACAGAGAAAAATGGAATCCAAAACTATTTTCTGAATTATATATTTATATTTTGAATTGATGCATTTTTAATGTTTTGTATTAGGCGTTCTGAAGCTTGAAAAATATGTTCAAAAAGATTTATGAAATTTATTTTATGAGACATGATGTCCGTTGCGTTTGGGGAGAGAATGAGAATAATTTTTTTTCTGAAAAATGGATATGGGATAAGGAATGTGTCATTTGATTGAAGAAGATTATCGTTAATATCATGTGTTACTTTACAAAACCTGACACATGAAAAAAAAATATTTTACAACACGATAATCTTTAATTATATTTTTGTAATACTAATTAAGAAGATATTATAGACTCACTTTTTTAAAATTTGGAACTTGTTAAGAAAATAAATAAAGTCTTATCTTTAACCTTTTAACAAAAAAAATAGGGACAAAATAAGCAATTAAATATAAACTAAAAGACCAAAATGTGGACTTATAAAAAGCTAAAATACTACTAAATATTGAAACGGTATTCTGTATATATACAATATACAATACAAAACTATTTCATATTATATAACAAAATCAAGAAATGATGATGTAAATGTGTCATTGTTTTATTACGTGTTACCCTGCGAAACTTGATACATGAACCAAAAAATATATCTAAAAAAAAAACAAAACTACGAAGTCACATGTCTTTAACTATATTTTTAATACTAATCAACAAAACCGGATGCACTCAATTTTTTAAAATTTGGAATTGGTTGAAAAAGAAAATAAAGTCCTAGCTCCAATCTTTTAACAAATATTGTGGACAAAACAAATAATTAAACATAAATTAAAACACTAAAAGATAGACTTATAAAAAACTAAATTATTACTAAATATTGAAACGATTTTCTGTATAAATACATTGTATAATAAAAACTACTTTATATTATATAACTATATAAAAAAACATAAAAAAGTAACTTAAATCCGTTAAGATTGAACATGTAAGTTATTGTTAGTATTACGTGTCACGTTACGGAACTTGACACATGAACCAACAAGATCTTTTGAAAAAACAAATTACGATATAATATGTCTATAACTATTTTTGTAATACTGATTGAAAAGATATAATGGACTCAATTTTTTAAAAAATTGGAACTTGTTGAAAAATAAAAAATAAATTCCTATCTTCAACTTTTTAACAAAAAATGTGGACAAAAATAAGTAATTAAACGTAACCTAAAATACAGGTAGACTTATAAAAAACTAAAATATTACTTAATATTGAAACGATTTTATGTATATATACGATATATAATAAAAACTACTTTACATTATGTAACAAAACCTAAAAAAAAATAACAAAAATATGTTAGTGTGACGTGTCAAAAAAATTTAAAACGTGAAAAAAAAATATTTTAGAGAAAAAAAAACTACGACATAATATATCTTTAACTATATTTTTAATACTAATTAAAATCACATAGACCGCTCAATTTTTTAAAATTTGGAACTTGTTAAAAAGGAAAAAGTCCTATCTCTAACTTTTTAACAAAAAATAATGTGGAAAAAATAAGTAATTAAACATAACCTAAAATACTGAGGGGTAGACTTATGTAAAGCTAAAATATTACTAAATATTGAAACGTTTTTATGTATACAAACAATATATAATAAAAACTAATTTAAATTATATAACAAAACCCCAAAAAAATATAACGTAAATATGTTATTTGTGAATATGTCATCTTATGGAAGAATGGAAGAATGTTAAACTTCACACTTGATATATTTTACACACAAAAAAAAAAAAAAAAAAAAAAAAACTATGTGACATGTTTTTAACTTTGCAATACTAATTAAAAGACATTAATGAAAATTTTTAAAATTTGTAACCTGTTAAAAAAAATGTCTTATCTCCAACTTTTTCACAGAAGATGTGGGAAAAATAAATAATTAAACATAACCTAAAATATCAAAGGTGACATATAAAAAACTAAAATACTACTTAATATTGAAACGATTTTTCTTTATGTATACAATATATAGTAAAAACTACTTTACATTATATATCGAAACCTAAAAAAGATAACGTAAATATGTTAGGTGTAGATGTTCATTTTATGAAAAAAAAGTTATTATTAGTACCACATATCACATTACGAAATTACGAAACTTGATACATAAACCAAAAATATACTTTACAACGAAATTTGATACATAAACAAAAAAATATACTTTACGAGGGATGAAGTACGAGGTAACATGTCTTTAAGTTTATTTATAATATTAATCATGAAAAAAAAAACGAAAGAAATAAATTCGTATCTCCAATTTTGAATAAAAAACTTGCACAAGTAATTAAACATAAACTCATACCAAAAGGTAAACTTATAAAAAAACTAAAATGTTACTGAATATATATACAATATATAATAAGTACCAATTTAAATTATGTAACAAAACCTAAAAAATAACGTAGATATGTTGTGGATGCGTCACTTTATGGAACGTTATATATATATATATATATATATATATATATATATATATATATATATATATATATATATATATATAAAATAAAAA
>Ga0214544_1003310_pt1 | contig 33484 bp, 10 predicted proteins | sample CNSS3metaG_FD_160074 | JGI IMG/M metagenome (GOLD analysis project Ga0214544, IMG submission 160074) | Root nodule microbial communities from cowpea collected in UCLA plant growth center, Los Angeles, California, USA - CNSS3 | ecosystem: Host-associated > Plants > Roots > Nodule | place: USA...
AGTAAAAATATTTTTATATATATATATATATATATATATATATATATATATATATTGGTTATTAATGTGATGATTGTCTCTGATAACTGATAACTACTTGATAATCACCTTTTAGTATACACACTATTTTACTAATTAACATAACTTAGTTTATTAATTATTTCATGTTTAATTTTGTAATTTAAAAAAAAATTATAAATTTAATATTTTTATTTTGATAATAATTAGAAGAATTAATTTTATATTTTTATTGTTACAAAGTAAAAATTAACATGCAATAAATATTATTTTTGGAATAAGTATATCATTATTTTGTATATATAATCTATAACAATATATAAAGGAGATTCTCCTTTTTATGTTCACAATTTAAAATACCAATTTTACCTTTTAAATATAATAATTTTTTAAATTTTTTAAAATTGACAGTTACTTTTACCAGTTTTTTTATAAAATCGACTATCTCTCATTCTTTTCTTCTTCTTTATTTATCAATAGTTATTCTTTCATCTATTTTGATATATTTCATTTTATTTTTAATAAATATAATTTAGTTTATATATTACCTTAATAATATTACAATATTATCACCTATTAATATAATATCACACATATTTAAAAAATGTATACACAGACATTATCGCGCCTGTGTTTATGCTAGTATTATCTATTAGTACTATCTATGTATATACACATGGAGAGAGAGAAAAGTACGAGTTTGAAAGAAAACAACTAATAACCTTATTATATTGAAATTTTAAATTAAAAATAATATTATAATTTTTTTTCTATCTTGTATGAATTAATTTATAACCAATTGAAGTGGAACATATTGAATATCTTGAAAGACCCACACACACCATTTATTGGCAAAGAAAAAAAAAAATCCATGAAGAAGGTTGATGCTGCAATCAATTCCTAATATGAACACAGCAAACATCAATGATGAGGCTTTTGTTAACATTAATTTCAAAGGAATTAGTTCATTGAAATGTGAAGTGATGATCTAAAATCTCAGAAAATTTGAAAAAAAAAAAAAAGGTTTTTTCAAGAACTAAAATTTGACTTCCCCTGGAAGGTATGGTCTTGTTCTTTTATTATTCATGTTTTCAGATAAAGTTGGACAAATTTTAAGCCTCACATCATAACTTTAAAACCAAACCAAACGAAACGGTTTCAAAACAAAATTTGCCGACAACTCAGTCTCTGTCTTTATTTCCACGCGGCATCATTAATGCTATTTCAACTACTTATTAAAACAAACTTTTAAATTTTAAAATTTTATATATAAAAAAATTGTTATAATTTGATACTTGTCTATTTCAAATTATCTGTAATTATAATTTTTATATATAGATTAATAATAATAATTTTATTAATTATTGTTATTATAAAAAAGTGAACATATATACGTGATTTTACTAGTTAATATTAAAAAATGTAATATTATTTTGAGAAAATAATTATTTTATTCTTTTTAATTAGAAGTACTTCTTTTTCACAGTTCATATTTAATTTGATGAGATTAGTGAACATTTGATGTCATTCTATTATCTCTAACTCGTGTTTAATTTGATGTTTTTTTCATAGTAAAAGGCATTTAATATTCTATTAGCTATGATTTGAATTGAAATTGTAGGATTTTAAGTACATGTCAAATTTATATTGTTCTCAAGCAAAATTTGTCTGTCTTAAAAGATACTTATGCTAAGTATAACAAATAAGTTAATTATTAATTTTCACGTTATTTGGTGAGCGCTGTAAAAAAAAGTATGACGTGGCTCATTATTTTTAGTTAAATATAATACTTCAAGGTTTTTTTATTTAATTGTTATTATTTAACTATTAAAATAATTCATTCATAATTCTAATAATTATAAAAAAATAAGAATAAAGCCTTAGCTTATACTGCGTAAAGTGAGTTTTGATCCTTCAAAGTTTTAGTTTCTTTAAAAAAAAATTCTCAAACATTTAGTAAATTTTAGTCTATTAGTAAATGAAGAAATAAAAACTTACTAAGGTTTTATAGAGAATAAAACTCAAACTTAGAAAGATCTCACCTATTTACCCCTTAAATCCCCCAAAGAAAATTAGTCTTTATATTTAACTGGTGATAAGTAAAAAGATAAAACCGACATTAAAAAATATTAATCTACATGCATGCTGTAACAAAGTAAATGTATTTACCTAACATAATTCTTTGATTTTCTCTCATTTATTCTGAAATGGAATTTCCGCGATATTAAAAATTGTATTTCAATACAAGTAGAAGCTAGTCAAAGAAATATTTGAGTTAGGAGAAGAAATTTGCCAAAGACCTTTAACCCAAACTTCACTCTATATGTTCAGAAAAATCATATTCCATTCAAACAAGTCTTATCTGTTAAAGTTGAATTGAAGTGGACTTATACAAACATAGTTTTATTTTCCATTCTTTTTTTTATATATTAATACATTACTTTCTGTCATTAGTATTTCAATTTTAAGATTAATTATAATTTAACAAAATTAATAATGATCGAATCGTAAATTATTATATAATTAAAAATGGCCCATTTTTAATAATAATATTTTTTATGAAATTAATACAATCTCACTATAACGAATTTGAAAAGAAAAAAAAATGCTTAGAATACCACATAGATAAATAAAAACTGTTAACTAACTTTCAAAATACATTTATACACAATTCCCTATTGACAAACTTCTCTCCCTAGTTATATAAAAAAAAATGAATAATTTCTATTTTTTTCATTATGCTTTACATAAGATGTTTATCCTTTAAAAAATTTATAGTAGCTACTCTAATGTTTTCTTTCTTTTTAGTTGATATGGAAGTTATGAAAAATGATAATAATCACTTAAAATGACATTGAAATTTGAAACATCAAGTTTGGCTTCACCATCTAGTACATCTAAAAAACCTTGTTGACCTACAAGACTGTCTTTAATAGTCCTAATATGAAATATTTAATTTGAGTGATATCCAACATCAATGTAATTTAATTTGTTGTGAAATTAACCATAAATTCATTGGAGCAAATCCAAAGTAGAAGAAAAAAAAACAATAGAAGGCATATAATTACTCATAAACTTATTATTCAATATATGTATCAGATTTTGAATAACATATTTTTTATTATTATATTTTAATTTAAAAGATGAAAAGAAAACATATTTTTTTAATAAAAAAATAGAATTAGTGTAAAATTAATTCAAATCAAATTGTATAAATTGGTTTATTCATTGAAGGATATATATATATATATATATATATATATATATATATATATATATATATATATATATATTGGTTTATTCATTGAAGGATATATATATATATATATATTAAAAAAGTCATGACAAATTTAGAGAATCCGAGAAGTAGATAATAGACTTCTATTACATATTTGAATGCTGTGCTAATGTTAACAAATTTTTTAACTTGTATAATTATAATGATAATTTTTAAAACAATTATTACTAATCGAAACTAAGCTTTCAACTTAATTATATAATATTGCAAATCACATTATAACATTTAGTAAATCGAAATTCAGCATAATATTTAATTAAGTATAGTGAAAGATGTTATAACTTGTCGCACCACGTCGCAACAATCACTATCAATCCGTTGGATACAAGTCACTATTATATCTTAAACAGCTTCAACTTATTATTATCATAACTTGTGTTGAGATATCTACAAAGAAAAAAAAAAGGAAATTGTGATATTTGTGACCTTATTGATGCTCTATTTGGCTCTGTCCCAATCGAAAATTTATGAGTTTAATAATAACACGTTACCCTCCGTTTTGTTTGAGTTCATGGCAAGCATATAAAAAAAAAATATTGGTTCATAAGTAAACAAGGGAAAGAAATAGTGTGAAGTTAACATTTAATTATGATATTTTGTTGTTTGCTTGTTTCAATATATTTATAAGTCTTTCATAATATTAATACCTAAAATTCAATAATTCTATAGTTTCTGATAGTTCAATTATTTTATGTAACTTTTAGTTCAACACATTGTGTGGTGGTGGTATTCAAAGAAACTACAAAATTACCCTATAAAGACTAATTTTAGGGGATTCGTTAGATTGGCAAGGACTAATCCTTCCAAAGATTCTTTGAGCACTTGTTTTCTTGATTCTAATGAAAACCTATGCGTGATGCTGTGATGCTATTATTCTTGTTTTGAAGAATAAAAATCCATTTTATAGATGAAACTCTCTTCAAATCTAGACATTATCTACCTTTTGGATCATGCAGGGTCCTATTACAGGTTAATCAAGGATCAGATCAATCATTTACACAAAGATTGCACTAGGTGGAATCTACTTTTGAGGTCTGGAAGGATCTCAGGGAAAGATATATCAAGGAGATCTGTTCTGAATTGTTGAATTACATGAAAAGGTTGTTCACTTTCAAACAAGAAAGATGATTAGATTATGATGCCGATTTTATGGATTTGAACTCTACCTAATCCTCTTCTACATCATGAGATGGGAAAGAACAATCTAATTACTGAAATAAGAATTACTCTACAAATGATACCTGTCGTTTGGTAATTTCAAAGACTAAGATAATATTTTCAAAACTTTAGAAACTAAATTGACTAATACTAAGAATTTCATATGCTAAATTGATAAAAAGTAAAATCCGGTCTTGAAAAAACAATCACTCTACTCAATTTGGTCCTTAAAGAAAAAGTAACTAAATATTCCTCAAGATTATAAATCAGAGATACTTTAATTGTTCCATCATTCACCCTTTGTGCCTAGTACATTATCAGTCTCTGAAAAACAATAAGTATCAACTTTATTGGTCCCTTGCGTAATTCGGGGGAAAAAAACCATCAACTACATAAAAGTAACCAGGACCAGTGACATAGGATAGGACTAATGTGCCGGAGGCCATTCTAATTTTAAATGGTCCTTCAGAAATTTCTTAAAGCTATCCTCTGTGCTTCCACTATAGGGTAGAATCTTCAAAACAGAACAGAGAACAAAAACTCTAAATGGATACAATTGCTTAAGAATTTCAGGGTCCCTATCATAATCCTGCCAAGAAGAAATAATGATTTGATTCCAGAGGCTAAGAAATATATGTAACTCAATACTACATACACTACACACAACAAAATGTATATGGGAAGTATGACTACTTACCTTTTCAGTTATTACAACAACTGGTTTGGAACCAAACTTCTCCTCTAGTTCTCTAAGTTTGGCTCTGATTATCTCAATATCCTGGATTAATTGAAAATATACAATAAAGTAGCATCTTAGTCAGTGTCTAACTAAACCACATAAGAAAATTCAAAATAAATTAATAAAATAGAAGTAGACAAGGCTCAATATGATCCTCGTGCAGTTATCTTACAAACCATTGTCCATTTTAACAGCACAGCACAGCATCCAAAAAAGCACAACAGGTTTAAATGGTGTTTTCAATTAACATGGTATGCCGTCAGTCAACAAATTATTTCTTCCAAATTCAGGAGAAAAGTGTACCTTGGCATGGAATATGTGGTGATCACTGAAATCTATTCGATCAACATAAAGTGCTCGCATCTGCATCAGCATCAAGTTATCTGCAGTTTAGAGATCAAATAATAAATACAGACAAAAGTAAGGAGAAAAGAAAGTGAAAATCCACTTAAAATCTATACAGCGTTGTGACAAGAATGCCACCCACTTAGTTAAGCATTTCATTAAATAGTATTGAGTTATTTTACTTCTAATACATCCGAAAGTTAAGAAATTTTACAATTATATGATTTTAGATAAAATGGTAAAATGGTAGATAAGTCTTAGGATGTTAAAACGAAACAGTCAATTAATATGTTTGTGTCTAGATATAAATAAATTTCATTAGGATAAGGAGTAACTAGTACGGAGGAATACCTTTTGAATCTGCTTCACAAAAGGCTCCGCAGAACCAATAGCAGAAACACATAATATAGTAGTTTCATGAAGAGCCGTCAATGGTATTTTGGCATTGATAGTTCCCACCTCAAATAAGTAAGTTGGATCCATTTTTGTAAAGAAAATAGAAACAGACCTTTTAATCCTTAAGATCATTGATTCAATATCCTTGAGAGTATGCTCAGAAACCTGTTCTACCAAAGTACAATTTTCAGTAATATGACAAGCTTTTAAAATTCAGCAAAACCAAAATTGCTCATGCAAACAGCAAAACTACACTGATGAAAGAAAGCTTGCCAAAAAGGTAAGCAATTTTTTCTTAAAAGGGAACTACATATATCATTTTTATCATACCAAATCGGCATGATGGATTACAACTGCATCTGCTCGCCTAAGTGCAGTCAACGGCTCCCTTAGCGGTCCACGCGGCAATAGTTGAAGGTTACCCCAAAGAGTTAATCCATTAACCATTACAATATCCAAATCTCGCCACAAGCTCCAATGCTACCTTACATGTAGATAATACGGTTTAGACCAAATGCCACGTCAAGGCAAAAGATAAAATCTTAATTTCAAGCATTTGTGTCACTAGCAGCGAAGCAGATCACAATTGGGGAACAAGGTACTTTCAGGATATCATTAGCAACAAAATCATGAGGTAGTAAATCAACAAAGTGAGGAAAATAAACAAGTGGGGAGAGGAGTTGCATTACCTGCATAGCATCGTCAAGAACTACAACCCCAATTTTTTCTGAATCAAGACAATCATGAACCTTTTGTTCAAGGTATTGTTTTTCATGCCATGAAGTCTTACAAATATCAATGTAGCCATATTTTTGGATAAATTGCCTTGCAACAGCAGCTCGGTTAGCACCAACACCAATCTTGGTTGGTGTCCCAAGTAAATGCCTCCTAAGCATGTTGACTTCATCCCCACCGCCATAACCCTGCCAGACATTGACCGCTTCAGTTTAAACTTAAGAGCACGAAAATCAAGAAAAGCGGTCATAAGTTCATAACCAAGTGTCATTATTTTACATGGAAGTAAATACTAAAGGTATTGCAAAACAACACACACATCAGCAACTGTAACATTTAATTATTAACCAATTACCAAACTACGTCAATAATTTATGCACTTATAATCATAGTTATCTAGGCCAGTTCAGACTAGCAAGTCAAACTGGTCTGATGATACACATAGTGTGATTGAAAAGGTTACATACAATTATTTTCTCTCATATCTTTGCTTATCCAGGAGCCTTTTGGCATCAGGATAAGTAAGATTTTTGTTTTAGTAAGAAATTTAGCAGCCATGAATCTTTATAACTAGTTCATTGATCTGACCAGTGACTGGGTTAAAACACTACTCGGATACACCATTCAACAAACACTTCTTCAAAAAATAAATAAATAAGATTCTCTCTTAAGTTAAAATTAGTTTAAATATTAGCTAATTCGTATAAATTACTTCATTTAGCTTCTTTAATTACTTAATTTCAACAAACATAAGAAGCTTGAGTGTTCATAAGAAAGTTTACATGAACATGTCTAAGGGGTCTGATAAAATATATTTTCCATAAACACTTTTAGAAGAAAAAAATAAGAAGAAAAAATAAAATCAGCTTTTCCATAACCTAGAATCAGCTTATGTATAAACTAAATTATAAAAGTTATTTCACATTAGTTTTTTTTTTAATTTATGTATAAGCTTATGAAAAACTAATTTCATTTTTTTTTTGTTACACTAGAAGTGTTTAATAATCAATTAATAAATAACCACTAAGAAAACGAACAATTTATCTAATTAAATTAATCATTTATGCTTTTTCTGCTTAATGTGAAAAACAAAATCACTAGTCTACAAAAATTTAACCAAGAAGAGACCCTAACAGCTATTATTTCGGGGAATGCAAAAAAAAAAATACCCTGGAAAGAACTAGAGGTGAAATTCCGTAACGCGAAAAGCAGAGAGCGATGAACTCCACCATCGGCGTCTTCCCATTGCCTCCCCAACTCAAATTACCAACACTGATCACACGAACCGGCAAACTACATACAAAACAACACCACCGAAAACACGGTTAGTTAGTGAACTTAAGGATTTGTTTGGATAAAGATTAGAAACGCGATTTCATGAATTCCAATTTCCCAAATTCGAAAGCGCAAACTGAAAAGGAAAAATTTACCGTTGGACTTGAAAGAAACGGTGTTGGTAAAGTGAGCGACGAAGTGAGAGGACGAGTTTGTAGAGTGTGGAAGAAATGGAAAGGAAAGGGAGCAGAGAGCGGTGAAATGGAGTAAGGTGAGAGAGAGTGTGAGCGTAGGCTATTTCATTCACTGCACTTCTCAGTTTCTCCATCAATTTTCTTACTTTCTTTTCTTCTCCTTCTTCTTCTTCATGTAACCCTTTCGCCACACCCTAACTCAACACACCAATTAATTTTCAATTGTTTATCATAATACAAAAATTATTTTCCTAATAAATTATGCAAATATTTTCTGATAAATATAGAAACTTATCGAAAGTTTATATTCAGAAGTTATTTTCCTAAGATCTTTAAAATATAAAAACAAAACTAGTTGTATGGAGAATTAAATGCCTTTAATTAAATCATTTTAATATGATAAATAAGTTTGTCTTTACATTAAATTCATACATTATTATTATTTTTCTTTTTTTATAATGCACCCTCTTCTTATAGAATACTTCTTCTAACTTTTACTTTTAGGGTGTGTTTTTATGAGTCGAAAGATTCAAAGAAGATGGATATGATTGATTAAAGTGGATTTTAGGGTAAAGTTTGTATTATTTTTTTTAAGTGATTTAGAAATGATATTGAAATAGATTTGAGAGTAAACTTTGTAAAAGTTTGTATAAGATGTGACTGATATAATAAATAAAAAATAAAATTTAATTTATGAAAAAATTAGATTATTAAATTATCCTTGGTATTAAATATAATATAAAATGGTAATTAAATAAATTGTAATTAATTTTGAATTTTTTTCTACATAAATAAAAATATTAAAGATATTTATTAATTAAATAAAATGTATCCGTATACAAAACAACACCAACTTCCTGCCATAACATAACAACAATAAAAAAATAAAAACACAAGACTTATCTAAATACAAGATTGAAGCACTTGGAATCGGATATATCAATAATGAGATCGGGTAAGTGGAGAAAAAGGAAACAAGTTGAAATCATATACAAGTAGAGTGTAATGTATCCATTCATTACTTCTTCGTATTTCTATGAAAATTCAGTAAATTTTGGGTGTCATATGAAAAATCAAACTGACCAACATAGAAAGGAAGAGAAATAGAGTAAATGAAACATCTTATTCTTTATGCAGACTTAAATTCATGAGTACAGTTTTAACGATGCAAATACTATATTTTTCAATGTAATAACAGGGGATAAAATAATAAATTTACAAAATTATCTTGTAAATCTTTTCGGCGAGATCAAAATTACAATATAATCTCGCAAATCATCGTCTATTATTTACTTTTCATTGAAAACGAACAATATTAATTACAGGAAATGTGACCATAAAAAGACTGACGTCCTTTAGTGCAATAAAATAGTACGTTGATAATAGTCATAACAAAAAACTAATGAGCAATGTTATTTAAAAAAATTGTACTACACTAAATTGATTAAGATACTGAAAGTTAAATCGATATTGATTAAATTATCTTAATAATTAAAAATATACAACATAATGTTAAAATACAATATTATAGTTGTATACATTCTTCTATTTTAAACAAAATTTTAAAACTGAGTTTTTATCGATTGATTGATTTTACCAGTTTGATATCGATTTTATATTTCATGGATTTTGCATTAGTTTTTTTTTTTTAGCGATAAAACGTGTGGGTCCCGTTCAGTTATGGAGAAGCAGTTGATGAGTTTAATGTTTTAATTTAATTTAATGTTAATAATTAATTGCAAATATTGATGATACTTATTTATTTTATAATTAATTAATTTAATGTTTTAATTTATCTTATATATATATTTAATACCATTTTTATCTATATATTTTTATATACTATTTTATTTTTATAATAATAATAATAATTTTTTTCATTTTATAATCATTTACTTTTAATGTTATAATAGACCATAAAATATCATTTTTTATGTTATTTATTATATATATATATATATATATATATATATATATATATATATATATATATATATATATATATATATATGTGTGAATGAGAACAAAATTCATCAATAAATTGTACAACAAATTGTTTATCACACATATTTTTAGATTAACATAGTCAATTTTATCAATTTCATCACTTATTTACAAGAATACTTGCTCTAAATTACTTAAAATTATTCACATAATGTATAATTTTATCTGTAAATGTATAATGAAAAAATGTGTCATGAATAGAAGTAATTATAACAACCCATTTAGTAGTATAATTACTGAACAAAATATTTAATATCAATAAATAAGCCTATAGTATTAAAATGTAATTGTCATATTAAACTTATCCAAAAAAATAAACTGAAATACAATTTATACGTGATATTTTATGTCAACTAAATTAATTAAAGTGATTTGTTTAATATGCAACATTTAAAAAAAAATAAATAAACCACTACAAATTATAATTATATAGTAATATATTTTTTTATCTAAAAACATAAATTTTATTAATTATTAGAACTTATACATATGTTTTTTATTTTATATTTTTAATTAATTTATAATTTGATAATAACTTTATCAATTAAAAACATATAAATTAGAATCTTAATCAATAAAAAATGTGTTAAAAGGTGTGTTATATAAGATTGATAACACATAACTGCAGGTGGAGTGAGGAACTAAAAACAATTTAATTCTAAAACACTTTTTTTTCTTTTCACAATACATTACTCATTATTATAAAAACTAAAAAATACTTTCAAAACTTTATTCTAAAAGAATCTCCAAAGCCTAGGCATAGAAAAAAAGACAAAGTAAAAAAGACAAAGTAAAAAAGTGCGCGTGGGGTTTACGCGTCACGAGAGAGAGGAAGCTCAGGTGGAAACTTGAAAGACAAAAAAAAAAACGAAATGATGAAAATTCGGGCAGCAAGCAAAAGGGCCACGCAGGGCCGTCCGGGCAGCGGGCAGCACTAAGCGCCGTTTTCAGAGTTCAGACCCTTGAGACGAAAGAAGGAGCCATCATTTATTATTAGGTACTGCCCCACTCACCCGAGCCTCAGCTTCGCAAGTGAGAAGCTCAGCCTCGGACACGAGTCTCCAAAAGAGTCCAAACCTGTGCCCCTCGAAAACTCCACGGAAAGGGAGAACTAACGAAGCAAGGGAAGAGAGAGAAAAAAAGAACGCGTTTCTAGAGAGATAAAGACAGGGCGGAAAAAAGAACGAACCGATTAGAGAGAGAGAGCAGTGGGTCTCTAGAGAGAAAGGAGCCAAGGGCGCGCGCGATGGTTCAGATCGCAAGGAGGAAGAAGGGACGGCCGTCAAAGGCGGATCTGGCGCGCCGCTCCGGTGAGTCTCCGGCAGCCGCGTCGCAGCCCGATCTCCGGCGAAGCCACCGGCGCCGGAGCGTGAGGTACAACATCATCGACTACGATGGCGACTACCTAGACGACGAGGAGGACGAGAGGAGGCGCGAGAAGAAGAAGCTCAAGCTCATGGCGAAGCTGAACCAGGATGGCGAAGAAGAGCGTGAAGAAGAAAACGACATGACGCCAAGCCGCACTTGCGCTGATACGCCGGCGGAAGATTACGAGGACGACGAAAACGAACAAGAGGAAGAGCAAGAGCAAGAACATGAGCAAGAGGAAGAGCACGAAGAAGACGCAGATGGCGTGGTAATGCATTATTTTGAAATTGCGGTTGCGTTTTTGTTGCGATCTTTGATGTTACTGGAAATTGCGGATAAATGCGGCCACGAGTACATTGTCAACGCTAACAATCTTGACGTTTCAGCAGAATTCGTGTTAGTGTCACTGAGATTCTTCTTCGGTGTAATAACCGATTGGTCCATGGAATTTATCTCAATTTCTCTCTCTAAATTTCTCTCTGTTCATGTGGGAATCTAGAGAGAGATTAACTAACAAGTCAACTGTAAAAAACTAAAACACAGAATCTGATCTCTCTATATATACATAAACTCTCTCTCTATATATACTCTCTTTCTCTCTCCACAGGCTCTCTCTCTCTCTATATATAGATATACATAGCTGTCTCTGTCTATTATTTGTGTCTCTGTCGCACTCTCTATTATAAATATAAGTGATGAGTGAAGTATTTAGCCTTTGGACGCTATTAATTGTGTGCGTGTGTTTCTAATGATGACAGGTAAAGGGCAGAAAAGTAGAATCGAAAGGGCTCCACTCTATTTCTGTTTCAGGTTCGTGTGATTTTAATTGGGGTAATTGCTATGGTTGTGGGTGTGGTTTTTTAGTTTTTATATATATATATATGGATAATTGAAAAGGAAAAAAGTGATGACTGCTCAAAGGGTATCAGTGGTTTTGTTTCTGCATCGTCCTTTGTGTGCTTTCATCAATTTGCCCTTTTTTGTTTTTGTTTTATTTTACTGTCAGGAACTCCGGTTATTCTTCAATCTGGGATTCCGTTGCCTGATAAGAGGACTCTGGAATTGATCCTTGACAAGCTTCAGAAGTATGTGTTTCCTTTTCCATTTTTCAGTGTTAGAGGGATTTGTGGGGGTGTATGTTTTTGGGTACTATTTTTGTTTTCTGACTTCGAACTATTGCGGGGTCTGGATGATTGCAGGAAGGACACTTACGGTGTGTTTGCGGAGCCTGTTGATCCAGAAGAGGTGTGTCAAATTTTCTTCCTGTGAGTTAGTAATCTTGCTTTTCGAAGACACCCCTGACTTGGAAGTTCGAATTCTGTTTTGACTCGCAGCTACCTGATTATCATGATGTGATCGACCATCCCATGGACTTTGCCACTGTGAGGCAGAAGTTGGCAGCTGGATCTTATACTACTTTAGAACAATTTGAGGTGTGCAAACATGTTTCAGCTGCTCATGATTGGAGGTGTTTGCTGTTTTGTATTGAGTTTTTAATTGTTTGGTACTGGATTTTGATGTTGATTGTGTCTGCTCTTCTAGATATTATTTGTTGGTGTTTGAACTTGACATACTTTAGGCAAAACATAACTTGCTGTCTTTTCTATAAAGAATTCAGCAATGATGACTATTATCAATGATGTATAGACTATCAGTGAAATAGTTGGGTTGTTAGCAAGAGTCAGCCGATGTGGAGTGCTTACCATGCAAGGAAAGCATTCGGAATGACTAGTTTCTTGACTTATTCAGGATATTTTCAATTTTGAACTGGTCTTTCTGTAGTAACAGTGTTGCTTAAGGATGGTTATTGCATCATTTTAGTAGGCAACTATTGGCTGCATATTTTAATTTCTCATTCGTTGATGCATCATCCCATGTTTATTGTATTGTTAACTGAAGTCTGTCGGTATTTTGTTAACACATTCTGAAAATGGCATGATGCTAAACAGTTGTTGCTCGTGTGCTTTTTGATGGGTTTTAATGGGTGATGATTGTTGCAGTATAATATGAATGGGATCGAATGAGACTTGGTGTTTATTTGATTGTGTTTTATACCCATGAGATACATGTCTTTCAACCTGCTGATTAATTGGATTTGGGCAATAATGAAGGATCTATCCACAGAGCAGGCAGGAAAATCTTTTTATTTTTGTTTAACTCGTACCTGTTTGATTGGCAATGAATCGTGATAGTCTAACTCTAACCACACCCTCACTTGGTGTTAATGTTATAGTTTAACTCTCACGGATGTGGAACTTCAAAACATTTCATCCTCATCATATGATTTGATTTTGATCGTGCTTAAACTATCTTGTGAGCACAAATTCTCTGTTTCTTCCTAGACCTTTTCTGGACAAAAGGGTTGTTTAATATTGTCAATAACACCATCTCCCTCTAATTATTGATTTTGTTGTCTATTGCTTCCCTTTTTATCATTAGTCAGAAGTATAAGAAGTAAGTAATATTTGCACGTGGTTTCTGTTTCTGGCTTCCTGTTCTTCATGGGTATTTCTCAGATGGCAAATGCTAATGCCTCATTAGGTGTTGGGTTGGTAGTCTTGTTTTTCTAGGAAAACTGAGGCAGTATCTTTGGTATACATACATCAATGTTATTTTTAGTTAGAAACTGTTGCTGAAGATTTCTCTGAGATAATGGTTCTTGCTTAATTTATTCTGGGAAGGAGAAGTTGTTTTTCTTAAAGTTGTTTATCTCTCTGATAAATTCGGGCGGCTTTTTTTTTGTAATGACAATTTGTAGATACAGAGTCAGGTGAGGGGGACGTGGTCCCTTCGCAAACTAATTCCAGTGCATTAAATTATAAAAATCATTTTAGGCCTCCCAAAAATTTATAAAAATAATTATTAAATTTTTTTTGTGGAAATTTCCAAGTGGAGGATTGATTTGGAGTATTTGGAGAGAAAGTGAAGTGATTTGGTTTAATGGAAAGATAGTGGATTTGACTTGAAAGTTTATTGGTATATATGATGGATTTGATTGGATATTCAAGAAACGCGTGAGAAGCAAATAGATCCCTATATGAGATGAAAGTCCAAAATGTTTTTCTCTCCAGTATTATCTTAACCGTGCATTGATTTTTATCTTTATAATCGAGTAAAAGTTGGTAGACAAGGTTATACTCTAATTGCACTGACTTGTGAATGGAATCGTTGGATGCAGAGTGATATATTTTTAATTTGCTCAAACGCAATGCAATACAATGCAGCGGAGACTATATACCACAAACAGGTATACAGTTCGATGCTTCACTGTGTTCCCCTCCCAAATTCTACGTCAATGATTGCTTTATTCTGCTTACTGTGTGACTCCTATATTTGTCACAGGCACGATCAATACAAGAACTTGGACGGAAGAAGTTTGAGAAGTTAAGGATTGGCTTTGAACGGTCTCAGATGGAGCAGAAATCAGAGCAAAAGGCAGGATCTAATTATTTGGTTAAGAAACAACCGAAGAAGCCTTTAGTACGTACTTCACTGGAACCTGTTGGCTCTGATTTCTGTTCAGGAGCGACTCTTGCTACTATTGCAGATTTACAGCCAACTTCCCATCCGATGCAAGGTGGTAGATGTGAGAGGCCTGGCAATATTGATGGTATTTTGGAGGCAAATGCTTTCTGGATTGATGCAAATCAAGAGAAAGCTGAAGACGTTTTATCAGGTATTTCAGTAAAGAGATCATGCTATTATCTTTATCCTGTTACAGTTGTCTTTATTATTCCTGAACATAAGGAGAATTCTTATGTCAAAATGTAGTTAATAATTTTGATTGTGTTGCTTTATTCTTTCAGGGAAGGGCCTTCACTCCAAGTGGGGAAGGAAGTCCGTTGTGCTTGATGAAAGTCGGCGTGCATCTTATAACATGTCCAATCAACCAATTGGTCGTTCAGAATCAATCTTTATGACTTTTGACAGTGAAATGAAGCAGCTGGTTGCTGTATGTATCATAAGCAACGAAATATTTTTCTCGAATTGTTCGTTTTCTTTTTCTCATTGTCAAAACATATAACGTTACAATTGTAATTTTTGGATACAGGTTGGGCTTCATGCAGAGTATTCCTACGCTAGAAGTTTGGCTCGATTTAGTGCATCTCTTGGACCTATTGCTTGGAAAATTGCTTCCCACAGGATTCAGCAGGCTCTGCCACCTGGCTTTAAATATGGTCGTGGTTGGGTTGGAGAGTATGAACAGCTTCCAACCCCAATATTAATGGTTAATAATGAGGTCCATAAAGGAACTAGTTTGGCCATGAAGTCGCATTCAACTATTGAATTACCAAAGGGTGACAAAAATTGTAAGAATGTGGAATCCAGCATTGAGCATCCTGTAAATAGGCAGATGCTAGACGGAAAACATCCTTTGATGCCTGATGTTGAAGGAAAACCTTTCTTTGGTTCTGCTGGAGAAAGGCTATGTGCTCCGGCCAACATCCTAAATCAGGAGCAGAACAATCAATCCAGGAAAATCGGCAAACCCGAGAAGAAGGGTTTGAAACAAGAAGAGTTGAATTCTTTATCCTCAAGTAAGCAGAATAACAATGTCCTGGTTGCAAAGTTTACTAGTAACACTCCTGCAGCAGAGTCCAAGCCCAGAGAGATGGTGCCAAGGAACATGTTCAAGCAGCCAGATGTTAGTGGAGAGTTGCCTAATGGAAAAGTCACAGATACAAGTTTGAACAGACAAGTGACTGGTCCATCACCTGAAAGTACATCAAACCAATCAAGCAGGGAGGGTCCTGTTGTCCATGGGAAGGAGCTGGGTGTTAGTGACCCAGTTCATCTGATGGGAATGTTCGCTGAAAGGGCTCAAAAGCAACAGAATTCCAATCATTCGGTTGTTGATACTCCACCAGTGACACTATCGGGTCCATCCGGGCAGAGAGACGACTTAGGCAATGCTTCAGCAGCTGCTGCCCGTGCATGGATGTCTGTTGGGGCTGGAGGGTTTAAACAAGGTCCAGATAATTCTAATTCACCCAAAAGTCAGATATCTGCAGATTCTTTGTACAACTCCACAAGAGAGTTCCATCAGCATATTTCAAGAATTAGAGGGGAGTTTCCCTCTGCTGGAATGCCATTCCAACCATCTCAAGCACTTGCTCCTCAATCTAGTCACACAGGCACTGTTTCACAATTTCCCAACCGGCCTATGGTTTTCCCTCAGTTGGCATCTGCTGACCAATCTAGATTTCAGATGCAGTCCCCTTGGCGAGGACTCAGTCCTCGTAGCCAGTCAAGACAGAAACAGGAAACCTTTCCCCCTGATTTGAATATTGGTTTTCAACCTCCAGGGTCACCTGCAAAACAATCTTCTGGTGTCCTTGTTGACTCACAGCAACCAGACCTGGCTTTGCAACTATGATAAGGCATTGCTGTCTTGGTATGGATGTTTCCAATTGAATTGGACTGGTCAAGGAATTTTTATTGCAGCTCCTGTCACGGATGTGGAATTTGATCCTTAAAAGGCTTGCATATTATATGTGAAAATGCCAAACTCTACCCCGGATTGGATTTAGCACAAGTTAGCCTGATTCAAAATGATTTTGATAGTGCAGGAGACTGGATTTAACAGAAATAACTCAAGGACTTACTATCATCATTTCCAGACGAGGATTGCCAAATCAATGCAACACGTTTCCGTTAACCTAGGGTTGAAGCTGTGGAAAAAAAGGTCTGCATGTTGACTGATTATATCGGTTGCAGGCAAAATATAGTCCTGATGCCTTGTATGTATATTGTTTACAATTTGATTATATTTGATTGCCTGGATATTTCGTTTCTTGTGATGACTACTTGTGTATCTGAATTCGTGGTAGGGCATCACTTCTTAATTATGCTATTATTTTGTACATGAGATTTACATGTTACTAATGGAAAAGGATTGCTTGCGTCTTTTTCTTTGCATGTCAACTCAATTCAGCCCCTTTGCAAAGACTTGTTCTCCCTGACAAGGTATTTTTTTGAAACGCCAGTCAATTATTCTTATCTGCCCGTCCTAATCACCTGCACACAAAAAGAAGTATGTAGGAGTGCAAAAAGAAAATTGCAGATTACTTATTCGAGAATAGAATTAGTATATCAATTTCTCATCTCCCCTTAACTCAGGTTGAGTATGACACGCTGAAGCAATTATTAGTTTAATGAAACCAAACAGCAGAAACCTAAATGGTGGTTGTAAGGGTTCAAGGCACTTTAATGGCAGCTAGCAGCAACAAATTTGGATAATCTCACATACCAAATTGGTTCTGCCTTACAGGGAAGCAGCACAAGATGTTTGAGGATGACAACCATGAATGGTTCTAGCTCCAAGGTATTGAAGAGTTTTCCTGTTGATTACCTTTATTTATTGATTGCCAACTGGTTTAATACTGCAAAGCCAAATTTGAAAAATAACGTTGCTCATCTAACTTTTGGGATATGTAAAGTAATGGTCAACAATGCAGAGATTGAACTTGCCAGCCACAAAATTTGGGGCAACTTTTTAGACTCTTGGTGATCCAAATGGTCAGGGCAAGATCTATCAGATCTTGAAATGATGGGATGCTTCAGCAACATATATGCTCCTAGACTCCAACTACTGGAATCAATGCCACGTTAAAAATGTTCAAACGATAACTCATGGCATACTCCTGAAGCATGTAGTGCCATTTTCTAAATATACATTTTTTTTTATATTTTTATATAAAACTAAATTAATTATTGTTTCGGGTGCCTATTTTGCAATATTTTGAAAAAAAAAGGTGTTGATTTTCTTTTATCAGATGTGTTAAAAATGGTCTAATGTATGATTTTATTATTTGATTTAAATATATTTTCAACGCTAATAGATAACCAAGTTTGGTTCGATTCTTTATATTTTTTTAATCTTTTTTTTTTGTTTTTAATTATTTTTTTTTTGTTTCAATAAGATATTTAAATTGCTTTGTTTAATGGTTCAAAGTCTTATCTAACCCACTTTCAAATCAGAAGAAATAACATAACAAATGAAAATATTAGGAAAAAAGTCATTATTTTTAAGACAAAAAACAGTTATTTGTGATTATAAACGTATTTAAGCCTTAATTTTTATAAAAATAAATTTAAACGATGATGAGTGAATTAATTTGATGAAAAAATATGGAGCAAATGAAATCTCAATATTAAGATAATTTTGAAAAAAAAGTTATAAAAAATGTTAATAAATCAACTTTACAAACTGAATTAATTTTTTGCATAACACCTTTGCTATTACTTTCTCTTGGATGTTATAGCTTGGTACTTCTTCCTATCTCTATCTCTGAGCCTGCAAACATCACCATGGCATATGAACTCTTTGGACTGTGAGGAATCTGATGAGAAACGGCAACAGGAGAAGAGAGATAAAGCCATGAACTGATGGATGAAGCTTGAATATTGAAGCTACAAGAAAGAAAAAAAGAGCTTAGTGGCTTGGTTGTTTTTGATTCTTGGTGCTATGATACCTATAACATGAGATCAACACATTTTTTTGAGGTAGGTAGTGGAAGAGAAGTAGAATATGAAAAGCATTATAATAAGGGTCAAAGATTGCACAATCTGTCAGTGTCAACAGTGAGAACACGTCTTGCTTTGTGTACTGTTGGTATGCACCGAAACTACAAAACTAGCCTATAAAGACTAATTTTTATGGGATTCAAGGACTAATCCTTCCAGAGTCTTTGAGTACTTGTTTTCTTCATTTTCATTCTAATGAAAATCTATGCGTCATGCTATTTCTTGTTCTGAGTAATAAAATTCAGTTTATAGATGAAATTTCTCTTCAAATCTTAAAATTACTTCTCTTTCTTTTATCAACAATTATTAGTTATTAATTTATGTTAGTGGGGAATTTTTTTTTAAATCTTTTGCAGTCTTAAGCAGGGTCGAAAGACCTTGATACATCCTTGGACCACACTTACCACCTTCAGAAGCAGAGTCTTCCATTGAAAGTAACACCTAAACTCAGAACGATTAAATATATCAATGCAATGTGAATAAAAAACATGGAACAGTGAAGTGGAAAAATGAAGAGCAATGGTAGAATAAGTCTACAACTGAAAACAATCAAAACAATCGATGTAAATTCAAGAACAAATTAAGAATCGAAATCTTAATTGAAAATTTGAAACATAAGGCTAGAAATGCTTATTAGACACTTACAAATTAAGAAATATATGAGATTGAAAATTTTATATAACAAAAACTTCTATAAAAAACCTAATCTAATTAATACTACTTAATTTTTTATTTATAAATGTTAGTTGTTAGTTTTTGTTAATGAAAAGTATTTAAATCTTTTGTGTTCTTGTTTCGGGTATAGGGACTAAGCATTTATCTCCAACATTCAATTTGTTTGTCTTCACTCAATCTCCTGTTCGTCCTCCTTCTGTCCTTTTCTGCTCGGTGGACCAGACAAGGCTCTGATGCTTAAGTCAATTCAAGTCCGTTTGGGTAAGCGCAATTAATGCTGTAATAAATGTGAAGTAAAAGTCCTCGTCAAATTACTCTGGGCTCCTATTTATAGTTTTTGACATGGGTCCGTGATTAGGGTTTTCTCAATCATGACCCAATTGCTTTTTAAACTGACTTGTATTACTTTAATTTACTTTTAGCTTACTAATTTAGTTTTGGTGCAGCCGCTTGACCGAAGAGCCGTGCGTTCTCATGGAGTTCCCCATAATTATGTTAGGACGACAAAATTTCACTAGAATGAACGGCGGAGGCAGTTCGGTTGCGAGCTCTCACAAATCACTTCGGAGAAATTGACACATCAACAACCCAAGAGATCGTCCGCTTGTAACAAGTGGCCTTGGGCCATTTATCCTTGGACCGCTTGACCGGAGATGTCGATAGACGTACAATTCTAAATAGGACTAATTACATCTTTTTTACTTTTTGATCCACAAATATTAGTTCTTAAGTTTTGTTAACGAAAAAAGTTTTTAAATCATTTGCAGCCTTAAAGGAAAATAAAAAAACCTTGATACATCTTTGGGCCACACTCACCAGCCTGCGAAGTAGAGTCATCCAGCACCTAAATTCATAATGACAAAACATATCAATGCAATGCGAATAAAAAGACATGGAAATATGAAGTGGAAAAATGAAGAACAGGATGCAGAGTCTTCCACTCTCCTTACTAAACCAACAAAACCAACCTTTCCCTTCAAAATTAAATTGTTAACAACATGATGAAACCCATAACCTTTTTCTCTCTTCCCTTCTATTTAACCACTAAACCTCTTAGCTCTAGTTACAACTTTCAGAAACTAAACAAAAAACTTACACTTTAAGCCCTGATTTTGAGAAAAAAAAGGTGATGATTTTTTTGGCTTAATTTATGATTTAATCCTCTAGTTTGTTACTATGGTTCATTTTCGTGTTTTTTTTAAATCCAATTTAATTCTTCAATTTTTAAAATATATTCAATTTGATCCCCTTATATTTTTTTATTCAATTTAGTAATTTTTTTTTCTAAACAATCCAATTTTATCTTCCAATTTGAGACCAAATTAGTAATTAAGCTCAATTACAACTCATATATACATATATACATGTTAAAATAATTTTTTATAATTTATACATCAAATTATTCCTCTTAAATGTTCAAATTATTTAATTTTTTACAACCCATCAAAATACTCAAGTTTTTTATATTTAGGTAGATTGATTTGATGTATAAATTCTAAAAAAATATTTTAACATTTACATGTAAGTTTAAATTAAGCTTAATTACTAACTTTATCTCAAATTGCAGAAGACAAAATTGGATCATTTAAAAAAAAAGAAGGACTAAATTAAATAAAAAATAATGAGGAACTAAATTGAAAATTGAAAATTTAAATTGAATAAAAAAATAATAAAAGGATCAAAATTAACCAAAACAACAAATTATAAGACTATAAGTAAAGCCAATTTTTTTTATCATATGTTTTGTAAAAAATATTCTAACGTATTTTATTATTATTATTATTATTATTATTATTATTATTATTATTATTATATTTTGATTTAAATATATTTTAAGCGCTCATAGGTAATCAATTTTGTTATTTTATTTTGTTTCAAAATACATTTAAATTGCTTTATCTAATGGTTCAAAGTCTTATCTAACCTGGTTTTAAATCAGAAAACATATTAAAAAAATATTAGGAAAAGAAAAGCCATTGTTTTTTAAGGGAAAAACAGTTATTTGTGATTAAAAACGTATTTAAGCCTTAATTTATATAAAAATTATTTTAAATGATCGTGAATGAATTACTTAGATGAAAAAAGATATATTAGGTACATGAAATTTCAACTATAGGAATAATTTTGAAAAAAAAAAAAGTTATACAACATGTTAATAAATTAATATCACTAACTGAATTATTTTTCTTTAATTCTTATGAAATAGTTAAATAGATCTGATATGTCAGCCCCCTTACTACTTAACTTAGAAATGGAAAAGATGGAAAATAACTTTTATAACAATATTCTCTTCATTAATAAAATCTATTTAAGTTTCAACTTTTCTCATATGAATTTACATATTTTTCATAGAATAATGTTCTTTGTGCAATACATTCCTTAACAATTCTTACACATATATCTCGTATATATTACTTATCATATATTTTTCTCTTAACCAAGTAATTGGACTCCCATTACTTTCATGGAGTATGAAGAAAATCTGGTTGTGATGATTAACATTTGTATTCTTCTAAAATCATATACATTCTCAACTAATAGGTGGATATATTATCTACATACATACATACATGAATATTTTTTATTATAATTTCTTTTATCTGACATAAGTTTGATGTGTGGAAGAAAAAAAAAATCTTGCTTTCTCCAATCAGTGTGAGACAAAAAATGAATAAGGATAAAAATCATAAGAAAGAAATTAACATGCACATTATTCTCACAAGAAAACTTTATTTTTCAAGAAATTTTATGAAGTAGCTATCAACAGACTTTCTCAGCCATGAAAATTCTAAAGAAAGGAGAGAAGTGGAACAAAAAATTCTTTCTCCAATCTCCTTCAATATTTTACCATAGAACCATTGATAACATGCACAAAATCAAACATCATAGTTGCATAAAACCTTCTTCGCTATTGCTTGGTCTTGGATCTTTTGGTTTGATACTTCTTCCTGTCTCTGAGCATGCAAACATCACCATGGCATATGAACTCTTTGGAATGTGAGGAATCTGATGAGAAACGGCAACAGCAGAAGAAAGACAAAGCCATGAACTGATATGGAAGAAGCTTGAATATTGAAGCCACAAGAAAGAAAAAAAAAAGAGGTAAGTGGCTTGGTTATTTTTGATTCTTGGTGCTATGATATATAAGATGAGATGAAGACACATTTTTTGAGGTAGCTAGTGGGAGACAAGTAGCATATGAAAAGCATTATAATAAGGGTCAAAGATTGCACAATCTGTCGGTGTCAGCAATGAGAACACGTCGTGTTTTGTTGACAACTTGTCACGGACAGACAAGAGTAGTAGAAGCTTCGGCACTACATCGTTCCCTTCTTCCCTTTATTTTCTGAAAATTTGAGTTTCAAAATGACAACACCTTCTTAAATGCCATTTTCTCAAGCAAGATCATAAGATTTTATGGAATGTTGCGGGTTCCACAAATGTTCTTTTATGGTAGAGGTTAATTAGTTCAAGTTACAATTCAGGTGAGATTTTTATTAGGACAATTATTGAGGAAGAGATTGTTATATATGATATCAATTGTTTCGTGACGATGGTTAAGTAGGTCGGATCACAATTGAATCGTGACAATTGGACTGTTACATTCCTAAGTAAAATGAGTTACGTCCTGATTATTGACTATAGTTTTTAGTCTAATAATAAACGCTCGATCATGACACAAATTATTTACTTATTTATGGGACTTATATATATACGAAGATGGAAAAGGCGTATTTATGATTTATAAAGTTTATTATCAAATATTTTAAATAAAGATCATTTTGTCTACCTTCATTCTATATATTTATTCTCCCTAATTTTATTCTTCCTATTTCTATTTTTACTTTAAAAGATCGATGGACTGAAATTCAAATAATTTCTAACATCGCTGACTAACACTTGTATAGTTGGTTTCATCTCTCATTAACCTATTTATTGTACTCCAAATAATTTTTCAGAAAAGAGGAACTATTTTAAGTTGAATATCTATTTAGAAAATATTGTTATCAACAAAATGGTTGATTTTGGGCTTTGAAATATTTGAATTGATATTGATTGTATTTTTATTATTATTGATTTAAGGCTTGAAATTGAGGTTTACGTGTTCATGTTGAGAAATATTAGTTATAAAAGGCAATTTATGTTTCGTATGTGATATTGTTACTTTTTAAACTTGTTAGAATGAATAACCTGGTTAGTCTGGAATTGATCTTGGTTTTGGAAAAATGATGTAGAATTTCTAGTTTTACATAGTTGACGCAATGAATTTCTAGTATTAAGAGAGAATTAAAGTTAATTCTAAACTTCTTTTGTTCAACGAATTTTCATTCATTTAAGAAATTTGACAAATTTAAAATAACAAACTAAGTCATTAAGAAATTTGAAAAGTTTAAAATAGAAAACTGATCTTAGGAGAAGAGATTGAAAAGATTTACAAAATTTTTCTCAAAAAAATTGATAGAGTATTGGATAAAGAAAATTAAATAAAAGTTTATACCACTTTATCCACACCTTTTATCTTTGATTGGATATAGTGTTTTAAGATAATAATTCATTTGTTTTTTCATAGAATTTGAATTGCATTACGATAAAATATGTTGTTTAAGTACATAATTTTTGAAAGAAATTGAATTTTGAAAATTTCATTAGAATAATTGGATTACTGAAGTTCAAATTCAACCAAAATGTAAGAATTTGAAACATTCCTATTTTTTAAATTTATATTTTGGTCTTCGTTGATTGGATCGTGTGAGACAATTTGGTTTGACCAAAGTCCAGGTAGAGTAAGTACTACAAGAAGATTCTTAAATAATAACCAATTTTAATTACTAAAAATTGTAAAATTGGTTAGTTATTATATTGACCAATTTACAAAATAAAATATTATTGATTACTAAAATAGTCACTATTATGAATAAAAAAATTATATTTGGTTGCTAAATTGGTCACTAATTAATTAGCGGCTAATTTAGAAACTAATTTCTTTGGTAGCCAAAACCTTGATAGCTAATATTTAGTGACCAATTTATAAACTAATTCTCTTAATAGCGAACATCTTGGTTGGCAAATTTTAGAAAGCAATTTAGAGACTAATTAAATTTTTTTATTCATAATAGTGACTATTTTAAAAACCAATAATTTTTTTTATAAATTAGTATTTAAATTGGTTATTATAGTGAATAAAAATTTTTTGTCACAAAAATTGGTTGTTAATGTGAGATTTTCTTGTAGTGACTCAATTTGATGAAACCTAACTTAGTTTGACATGGTCCACACTAGATGTATCAATTCAACATAGTCCAACTCGACTTGGCTAAATCTGACTTTATTTGTCTTGGTCCCACTTGAGCCCAATCCCACTTAGACTCAGCCCAAGTGAAACCCAGGTCAACTTAGCTCGACACGACTCACTCAAGCTAACATGACTTGATCGAGCTCAAGTTGACTCAACTCGATTAGACTTAGACATATTCAACTCAATCAAACCTGAGTTAACTTAGCTCCATTTGGGACAAACTAACTTAGTTCAACCCGGTCTTGACCGGATTAGGACTGACTTGGGCCTAGTCCAACTCGGCTAAACTGGGTGTTAACACTTTGGCAACCGTACCAAATCGTGCAAGTAATAACTAGTAAGACCGGAATATCGTTTCCCAAAAGAGTCGTGCAATACCAAAGAGTTGTGCAATTAATAACTAATCTAGACTAAAGAATAATTCCATAACTGGAGGTTTTTGTGCTAGAAAATAAATTCAACATAGATGAAAAAAGATGAACTTGGGAAATCCAAAGCATTTAGCGAGCGGAAAAGACTAGAAATGAAATGGATTGATATTGTTGGGGTTAGATTTCACGGACTTCACTCTCATGTGTTTAAAACACTCAAACTCTTCATTAATATACTAATGTCAACCCATAAGTTTACTTAAACCCTACTCTCTTAGTTGAATGAGCCTAGGTTTCCTCATTAAGAGTTAATCCATTGAATCCCAAATAAGTGAACCCGCTTTATGAACTAGGGTTTAAGACAACTAATGGGTCAAGCTTCATTCCTAAAATCAAGTTCCATTAGGTATCTTGTTCCAAATCTAGGTTTCAAAAGACATTTTCCCATACTCAATAAACCAAGTATCATGCAATGAGTGGCCAAATCAAAGCAAGCATTAAGTAAAGAAACAAAGATCCTAGCATTTAATGGAAGAAACATGTATATATTCAAAACATTCGAAGAAACAAGAGAGTTTAGTGGCTATATCTACCCCCAACAAAATGGGTTTATCTCTCCATTGTCATGTAGAGCACAAGCTTAAAAAATGAAATGCGGAAGAAGATGAAGATACAAGGAGGAAGAAAAGATTTCTCTGACAAGCCCTAATAGACCTCCAAGCTCTCCAAAGAGTGTTTTTCGTGCTCAAAACGTTTCAAGATATATAACTTTCCCTTGAGAAATCAAAAAGATATAAAACCAACTTGCCACATCAACAAAAGTGGTTCCCGATGCAAGTTGTCCACCGTCAGAGACGAGCATCTAAAGAAGAGAAAAGATGACTTTGTTCATCTGGCGCCTAACGCCCTTTAGGTGGCCCACGATGCACCCTTCAGGAACGAAGCTGGCGTCCGACGTTGGTATTGGCGACCCGACGCTGGCTTTCTGCAGAATTGGAGAAGCTCTCTGACTTTGTATCGCCTAACCTTTGCGTGGCGCCCAACGAGCTCTGTCTCCTCTATTATTTCACATTTTTTTATCTTCTCCTTATTACTCAGGATTGCTAACTTGTCTAGGTTTTGGAACAAAGGTTCCTGCCATAAAATTAGACACAAAAAGCGAGATAAATGGTATTATTAGATTAGTGCAACCCAAAATATACTTCTCTAGGAAAGTAGGATAAAATTGAAGATTAAGAATGTTAAAAGCTATGGAAGAGTTAATTTTGTTAATAAAATATGACTCAGACAATGACAAGAATTAACATTATCAATGGATTAGTCCTAACTTAGACAATGTAAACTCATCTAGACTATGTTGACTTGCCTTAAGTCTGTTCAACCCAACTAATCAACTAATCTCGTCCTTGGCTTGAGCCACTCGCCCCGATCTAGCGTTTAATAATTTGAACTTGATTAACATAAATTGAAAAAAATTGCAAATATAAAATAAAAGAATCTTACAAAACTTTGATAAAAAAAATAAAATGAATCAATATTAATTACAAAATATTATTAATACTGATATTTTAAAATTTTAACGATTTTGTTATATTTAAATAGTTTTTGTTTTGAATTTGGTTAATTTATAAAAAAAAATTAAAATTCACTAAATTAAAATTACTTTATTCAAATAAAACATTTAAAAAATAAAACAATTTGAAATGAGATCTATTCAAATTCATGAATCCCATATAAATTACGAAATTTTGATCCAAACAAGATTATTTTATATGTATTTCTAAGAAACTTTTAAAATAATGTACTATGATTACAAGGCTAGCACACAAATTATTACTGGTTGTTCCTTCTCGGTCTCTCTCTAAGATTGAAAACTTGATCAATATTCTTAACTACTAGTATTACTATTTCACTAGTAAGTAACTTCAAAGTGGAAAATGCATATATTGTAACATTTCAACAAATCACATATTGCAATAAAGGCAAAAACATTTTCTTTTATTCAATTTGTGGTTAGAAATATGAATATTACTTGTATAATATTTAAAAATGATATGATAACATAATTATTTATTCTTTACACAAATGTGAACTTTATATATATATATATATATATATATATATATATATATATATATATATATATATATATATATATATATATATATTCAATCCATGTGCAGAAGATTGTACTGTACTACTTTGTAAACAAAGAAACATACAATAATATTTGACAAAAATATGTTTATTGATTGTATACAAATATAAATTGCTAATTAATTCTTTATAGAAAGATTTGAATGTCTTCAAATCACTTTGTTTCGATATATTTAACGCTTTGAATGCTAAGTGTAGTGTTTAAGTGGATTTGAGAAAATTTTAAACTTGTACACATAATTAATTTATGTATAAAAGACATAAGAGAAGGTTTATAAACATTATATAAGAATATATGGTCATATTTATTATCATCAAATTTTTTTACATGATAGTCCAACAATTGACAAGTCTAGACCGTCTAGGTCTTAACAAGATTCATCCAAAGAATCTCAATCTAAGAGTTTTTTTTTTAATCAACACAAAAAATATATTGAACAGAGACAATTGGGCTGTCCCAACCCATACATAACGTAATATATACAAAAAGAAAGACAAATGACAACAATATACCATTCCTTCTCTAAATGATGCTGCAAAAAAACATTATCATGACAACAATCCCATTGAAGACTAAGTTTTACAATCTCAATCTAAGAGTAATTAGAATTCCGTTAAGGGTAAACTCTATGTTAATTAGATATAATACAACTACTTGCTCTTATAAATTCTATGTTCAATGGGCGGGCAAAAAATCTAATTTTCTTGATCCAATCCATTTTTTCTTTGATCTAATCCATTTAAAATCCATTTTATTAAAAATCCAATTCATTTAAAATCCATTTAATGGATCTGGATTTCAATTTAATCTACATTTTATATATTTTATGGATTGGATATCCATTCTATAAATCAAGATTTTCAAATATGGATAATCCAAAAAATCTAATCTAAATTTTCAGTTTAAATTTTTAGTTGGGTTAGGCTAAAGGTTGAGATGGATTAGGCTAAATTTAGACTCAGACCGAAGACACGAACAAGTCAGGGGGCCCGATGACCCGAACGGGTCAGGCAGGCCCGAAGACTCGAACGGGCCAAATCGGCCCAAAGAACCGAACTGGCTAAGCGGACATGAATAATCGAACGGGCCAAGCAGTCCCGAAGAATAGAACGGGTCAGACGGACCCGAAGAACCAAACGGGCCGGGAGGCCCGATGACCCGAACGGGCCTGCGGTCCCGAAGACTAAGATGGACTAGGATGGGTCGGCTTGACGACTCAGACGAGTCGTGCCCGACGACCTTACGGACTGAGTCATGTTGGCCTTAAGAACACAAGTTTTAGAAAATTCAATTTAAATTTCTTTTATAAAGAGTGAATTCTGGATTTTGAACTTGATTCAAATATTTGGACTGGATTTAAATCTTGATCCAAATATTTGGATCTAGATTTTAAAAAAATCTAAACTAGTTTTGCTAAAAAAATGAATTTGGGTTGAAAATCTAATTCAATTATTTGGATCTAAAATGGATGTGGATTGGATCATTAAAAATTCAATCCATGCCCACCTCTATTCAATATAATAGGACCCACTCTATTTATATTATATATATAAATGAGATATGAGCTCAACCACATAAGGCATGTGACACTAGGAATGGCAACAGGACGGGACGAGAACGAGTTTCGTTGTCCCATACCCATCCCCGTAGAAAAAATTCATCTTCATCCTCATACCTAAATCCAACAAGTATCAAACTTTTGTCTCATCCCCATTCCCACCGGATAACGGGTATAATCTCGTACCCGTACTCATACCCGTTTTTTTATTACTTCAATATTAATTTTAATTAATTTTTATAAACTAATAAAAAATTACGATAAAGGAAACATAATATTATCAAATATTCAATAGGAGTATAATTGTTTCTTCGATATCAAATACTTTAAATAAATTATAATTATTTACATTTTAGATTACAATACCAAATAAAATTTGATGAGAATAAAAATATTTATTAAATTTTCAAACATTAATGAAACCTAGTTGATAAAATTTAAAAATACTTTTAAAAAAATATAAAAAGAAAACAAATATTCAAATTAAATATATTTTAAATATTTGTTTACTTTAATTTTTTAATTTCTAATGAATCTATTTTTTATAAACTAATAAAAGTTATAATACACCACTTCATCAAAATGACGCAAATAACAAATAATAAATATAATAATAACATTTTTGACATAGATCTTGTATCTTTTAAACTCTAATATATCCTGGACGGTGATAAAAATATTCATGGCAATTACATTCAATTTTTATATTATAGTAAATAAAAGTTATTTATACAATTATAGTAAAAAATTACAGTTTGTTTGATAATGAATTAGAAAATAAAAAATAATTAGATAAAATATATTGAAATAGTATTCTATGTGATGAAAATAAACAAAAAATAAAAATATTAAAAAATTAAAAAATACCTTAGAGATCTAAACAAACTTTTCAAATATCAACATATATATTCAATGGTTGAGAAATAATGAAAATTGTTTTAGCAAAACAAAAGAGTTCTTTAAATGAAATAAAAATGAATAATAATAAATATATAATATATTTTTTCTATGTTACCTAGTAAATGAAAGATTTATGCTATTAAACAATTAAATTGAGAGTATTAAACATTCTCATATGAAAGGAAAATATATAATAAATAAAAATATGAAAAAATAATAGAAATATTCAAATGTGAGACATACAATTTTTTTAATTGACATACATCATTTTAACATAATTCCATAAAGTTTATGATAAGATGAAAAATATCCAATATATGCAGATGATTTTCATGACAAACCAAATAATTAGAAGAAATAATATATATATATATATATATATATATATATATATATATATATATATATGGTTACTTAATTAATTGTGAATGTTTTAATAATTTAAATGGGGACGGAGATATGGCAGAGACGAGTATTATGGCTGGGATATGTACATTCCCATACCCATATCTATCCCCATACCTAATTGAAAAAGTCAGGGATTCCCCATATCCATACCCAATCAATGTGGGGATTCCCTGTCAAAACGGGGACGGGTTCGGGCAATACCCACGGGACGAGTTTATTTGCCATCTCTAATTGACACCATTCTCAACCCAAAATCTTAAGGTTGTGACTTTGATACCACTTGTTAGGACTATCGAAGGATAGGTTCAGAGGGGAGATACAACATCAATGAGATTTGAGCCAATGTGGGACTTAGACTCACACTTGGATTTTTAACAATTATAATAATTGAAATATATAGATGACATATAGTGTAAATAATTGTCTTTAATTTTGTATGGACTTAATCTTCGTACGATATCCGGTCTTAGGATTTCTTTATCTATAATTAGTCATCTTAATCCTTCATTAGTTATGCTAAGTTATGTTTCTTAGACTAATGTTACTGGCATAAACATTTGAGGTTATCTTGTCCTAATATGTTAGTTGATTTGTCCTCTTCCTCGATCAATTTTAACCGGTTCTTCTCTTTATAAATCAAATGATAATTTCTAAAGAATTTTGAATATATTTCTTACAAATAAGCATACAGAAATTTGATTAATAAGGAAAACCTCGAAATATAAAGTATAGATTTAAAGCAAAGAATTAATACGTTAACCAAAACAAAAAGCAAAGATTTGGTTGTTGATGGTGAGGAAAGAATTTAAAAAACTTGCAGAACCTATTTTGGAGGAAAACGAAGTGAAAAAGCAAAAGCTTTGATTATTGTAATTGGAGATGTATATATAAAAGCTTTCATTTTGTTGTGCAAACTATAGAGGTAAAGGTTGTTGAGTGGCATTATCTTTCTTCCACAATTCCAATATCAGCATAATATATACAACCTTAGTCTCAACCAGGTAATATTTCATATTTCATGAATATTTTTTTCCCTCTCATTGATGTGCTATTAGGATTACGATTTGTTTGGAATTATTTAAAAGGATTTTTAGAAGAGGAAAAAAAAAGCATTTTACTTTAAGTTATAAAAAGAAACTGATGCATAAAAGTAGTATTTCAGGTTGGTGACATGCATTCGCGTAAAAGAGTCTGGAGTGAAGACGATAGTGAATTGCTACAACAAAAGTTTGGGTTCAAGGAGTCGGCAGCATTCAACATAGTGGTGAGAATATATGTATATAGTTTTTATGGATTTAACTTTCAATCAAATAATGAATTTAAAAAAAATATGAACTCAATTAAAAGTTACTTATGCATTAGAAAAAGAAGAACTTCTCAACAATTTGTAATAAAATCTAATTTTTCCTGAACCAATGCTTTAAAAGTATCAATACTATTCTTTTATTCTTTATTTTAGTAATGCTTTGAAAATAATTATTCTTTACATGTTTTTATTCCTTATTTGTTTACATATACTTGAATGGGACAGCGGTTACATTCAGAACTTCTTGGAGTTAAAGAATCCACGATTGTAATAGAATATCCAGAAGCAAACCAAATACACTTTGAAAATTTACCAAGTTTAAAGAAATTTTCTTGTGGAGATATCGTTGAGTGGCCATCTTTAAAAAATGTGATCGTGAACCATTGTCCCAACATAATAAAGTGTGGCTTGGGAAAAACAAAACTGTGATATTGGAAAATCAAGAGTCTCTAGCAAATATTTTTGAATCATGGGTTAGTTCTCTCTGTTGTTATATCAGTTAATATAGCTTCTGTTACATGCAAAATAATAACAAGAGAAGAAATGATGTTTTACAGGATGATTTTTATTCAACGATTGTTGAATATGAGATTGATGACACTGAGGAATTACGCAAGAGAATGCATAATCTTCGACCTTCACATTTCACCAACATTCTAGTGTTTCGAGCAAAAAACTGTGATCGTATATTGGCTGACTTTATATCTATTTTGATGAATAGGTCAAAAAAGCTTGAAGTTATTGAAATTCAGCACTGCAATTTATCACAATATTTTCTATTTGACTTTTCTAATCCTCCTTTTCTGGATGAAAAAGTCAAGTATTTGACACAAATAAAGGAATTAAAGTTAATCCAAGTATATGAGGTGAAGGAATTATTCTATCAGGACCTTCAATGGCATATGGAGTTCAAAAATCTGCAAATTATACACCTAGAAACTTGTCCCTCTATATTTTTTCTCTTCACGACATCGCATGAGATGAAGAATTTGAGAAAACTCTTTGTTAGTAATTGTGGTGCATTGAAAACGGTGATCCTTGGGGAGGAAATACCTAACTCTATAGATTATTTTCCCCAGTTAGATGAATTGATTTTGATTAACCTACCTAGTTTAACTCATATCATTCACAAAGAATATGCGAGGTTATGTCAAAATCTGCATATGATGCAAGTGGAGTTATGCAAGTCTCTTAATTGGTTACCAATATCAATAACTTTAACAAAAATGAAAATTGTGGATTGTGATGTCTTATGTAAGACCATCATCATCAAAAAAGAAGAAGAGAGAGATAGAACAACTTTTTCTGAGTTGAAGGATGTTACTCTTCAAAATCTGAGAGATTTGTGTGTTGCATTTCCTTCTACATCAGAATTTCCATCCTTGGAAACATTGAGAATTACAAATTGTCCTTCCTTGATCACATTTGTTGAAGAGGCAAATGAGGTGAAAGAACACCAAGAACAAGTTACTTCAACCTATTTCTTCCCAAATTCGGTACGTTTCAATTTGAAGTTACACATGTATAATATTCCTTATAAGTGCCTCCATGCAAATTAAGTCTTTTCTAATTCTTTTATATGTATATATTCCTTAATCATTAACAAAATTAAATTTGTTTGATAAGATTGTTATTTTTTTCTTGTTGTACACAAAAATGTCATATGTTAATATTTTTTATACTAAACGGATTGTTTATGCTATATTTTATTTAGTTTTTTTTTTTTAATGAAAATGGAATGAAATTATGAAATTT